>Ga0194060_10000293_pt1 | contig 36105 bp, 61 predicted proteins | sample SepL225m_MetaG_FD_163427 | JGI IMG/M metagenome (GOLD analysis project Ga0194060, IMG submission 163427) | Anoxic zone freshwater microbial communities from boreal shield lake in IISD Experimental Lakes Area, Ontario, Canada - Sep2016-L222-5m | ecosystem: Environmental > Aquatic > Freshwater >...
AACGGGTACAGTGCATCCAGAGTCAGAGTATAAAGCAAACGTGTCTCCAGTTAGAACTTTAGCATAGTACACGTTTCCGTTAAGTTCTATCATGCCAAGAACGTCAGTGATGGTTACCGATGACTCATCCGGCAGATTGTGATCACCAAGCGTAGTTACAACACCTGGGTTTGCTTTAGTTACATTGATGATGTTTGAAACTAGAACACCTTTGCTAGTCCATGATAGTGTTCCGAGGCCGTCTGTTTCTAGAACGTACCCAATGGAGCCGCCTGCAATTTTCACATCATTTACGCTGCCAAGATCAATTGTACCTCCGGCTATTCCGCCTTTGTTAACCCATTGAGTTCCATCAAATCCCAGGATCTGCCCATCAAGTGCGGTTGTCGCAAAGATGTTTCCACCGCTACCGTCTATCTGACTGAAGCTGATATTTGAGTAGGAAGTTAGTACTTCAATGTTCTCAGCCGGTAAGCCTTTACCAATGTATAGTTGCCTACTATTAGTTGCCCAGCCAAACTCAGCGTCATCAAGTTGAGGTAGGTCTACAAGATTACCTGAACGAACCTGGAGTTTTGAAATCTGAATTATTGCCATAGTATGATCTTCTTTATCATACTATTTATCATCCAGTTACACTAATTGCTGGTAGTATTGCTCGACTCGGCGCCACCACATGTCGTTATATTTGTCAAATTCAGCACCCTCTATGATGAATTCTTGGTATTCAAGGGCGCGGGAACACATTAGAATAACCCCGGTTTGAATATTCGTGCCATGAACCTCATTATGTGCTAAACTATATGCCACAAGTTGTAAAAAATAATCCTCGATCCACTCGCGTTTTTTCGGCCGATTTGTTTGCTTGAAGTCAAATATCGCCGGCTGACCCTTCCATAATCCGGCACCATCAGTTGTCCCGGCGTAAATTGTAGGAAAATATAAAGGTATTTCCGTCCCCCAGCATTCATCTAAATGTATCAAGCCCGAATCAATGATAGTTTTGGCCATAGGGTTCGCAGTTTTATGGACAAGGTTGCTTCCGACGGGCACCTCATTACCCAATAGATGATTTTCCAATTGCTTATGCATGGAAGTACCTACTCCGGATGCCTCTGTGGTAATCTCTTGTGCCTTAACTGCACCTACCCTCTTTCGCCACTCATATAGAGCCTGCATCTTCTCTTTGGGAGCAGTGGCACTTAGAATTGTAGTAACTGAGGGAAGTTTGTCGCCGTCTGGAGTAGCATACTTGCGTTCACCATTTACAGTCTCACGACTAATTGACACATATTGAAATTTGTTTGGAATGTACATCTATGAATTATAGATGATTAGAGTGGGAATGTCAAGAGAATCGGTTAGGGAGTGGCTCTAGCGGCCATCTGTTTTACAATCTTCTTGTTCTCGTCGGGGTCTTGTTCAATGTCATCAGAGGCAGAATCTTGACCCTTGAAGACGACCGTATCGCCTTGAATATTTGAGATTGAGTGGTTAAGCGGGGCGTTCTGAATCATATCCAACAGGTCTTCCCTGTCTAAAATGATGTCACTGTCCTTTAGATACTGAAGTAATTCATCCACTGTCCAATCAGATTTTTCCTGTCCGGCATCAATGCTACTCTTTAGTTGACCAATGGTGGCAACTAAATGGATTAGCAACGGATCCGGACCGGTAAACTCAAATAGCAACATATTATCTAAGGGAGCGACCGACTGGAGCAACTGGTGCTGACTCAGGTTCTTCTGGGAAATCAGCGTCTCCACCGAAGTCTCCTTCACCACCCATGTCATCTTCTGCACCAACATCGTCCATGCCCATGTCTTCTTCATCGCCCATTGACTCATCATCAAATGCGCCCATGTCACCTTGTCCGGTGATAACGTTGAGTGCTGATTGCAGCGAAGTTTTTGTTTGTGTAAGCGCAGCAGTAAGTGAGCCGAGTGCTTCAGTTGTCTGACTGCTGAATTGTTCAGCCTCATTGACACCGATTTCGCTTTGAACTGAGTCAATCAGGGCAGGCATTTCCTTAACAAGCATATCACTGACTTGTTCCAACATCTTCTGAACAGAATCAACCATGTCCTGAGCAGCCAGAACGACTTGAGATTTTTCAACCTCTTCATTTTCTGTGACAATCCTTGCTCTTGGTTGTGCCATTAGTTGAGTGAAATACTTTGACAGAGCCTGTTCCATGAATACCAGTTTTAGGTATGATGGGTTGCTCTGGCTTCGGTAGAAAGTAGATGATTGCTTTGTCTCGGCCATCAACCCACGCACCTTTTTGAGCATGTTTTTTGTTTCCGGCAAAGTCATACGATCAACGTTGAATGGCATTTTGTAATGCTCGTTCAGTGCTTTTTTAGCAATATTGATAGATGAATGGTTTAGTTCTGTTAATTTCATAGTTGTGGTCCCAAGACTAGTATATCTTATTTATCATTTTGGTGATATTATTGTGGTTTTACTTCAAAGCGGCGTTCCTGCCAATGCTTGGAATCTGTGGTATATCCCTCTAACTCCTCAATCATAATCTTCTTTCGGAGCCTACTCTCACTCAGTTTAGCCACATTGATCAGTTGATCATCTTCGGTTTTTGCATTTCGGTAGAGTTTCTGCTGAATCTGAATGTCAACGTCCAGACTGCCAATCTTACCGTCAAGTTCCTCTATCCTACGTGTCTCGTAGAACTTATCGCGCTTGTCAAAAATGCACCAGGCGGTGGCGTTCTTCAGGCTGTTGAAACTCAACTTTTTGTCAGAGGTAAGTATGGTCACCTCATATGCCACCGGTGTCTTCCGAATTGCATACTTGTTGAATAGTTGATATGATCCATCGGTGTCCTGATAGATTACAAGGTCTTGCAACGCTGCCATCTCCCTGGTCGGAATCATCTTTTCAAGCCGTTCAAATACTTGTTTTTTCTTTCTAGCCATTGGTTACCTTAAAGTAAATATTTCTCAGTTCGTCTGATGTGTCAAGAAATGCCGGTAGTTTGTCCCACTCAGTTCCGCATTTTATCATCGGGACCATGTCACAGTCGCTATACAACGCACCTAACTCCGAGATTCCATCGTCAAATACGCTCGGGTGCTGTATGTCAAATTCAAACGACCAGCAGGGATATTCCTCATCCTCTTGTTGTTCAAACAGAAACCCAAAGTTCGCCGCATCAAATCGGATGTTCTTCTTCTCCGGGGAATTTATCATTTCTGGTTGGGATCGCAGGGAGATTGCTTGCAGGACAGTATCAAGGTTGCATTGGGTGTTTCGCCGGTGCAGCCACTCTTGTGGTACTATATCGACCCCTGGCTTGGATCGGTTGACAATTCCTGTTTGCGTAATATCAAACAGACACCAGCAGGTAATTCTAAAACTCATATGTTATTTATAGGCAAAAAAAAGCCCGAGAAATTCTCGGGCCTTTTCTAATCGTTTGATTAGTTTGTGAATGTAGCCGTTGAAGTAATTACAACTGCTTCACCGCATGCAGTGGTCAGAGCAAGGTCAAGACCAACGCCGTCGGTTGTAGGATCCTCGCCCCATGCGCCGATTGGATACCAAGCGACTGCAAGAGTGTCGTTACCGGCGCCGACTGTAGTGAACTCATAAATGTAGACAGTAGACAATTGTTGGATTGTCTGAATTGCCGCATTCATTTGAGTTGGGGTTGTACCTGTACCAGTGAAGGTAACAGTAACATACTCTAACTTAGGGCCTTGTGGTTGAACTGTAACACCAGAAGTGTAAACATTTATACCAGTGCTTGAACCTGCGCCAGTAAGAGTAACGCCTGCGTCATAAACGGCAACTTGCTTATAGTCACCATGGGTTTGTGTAAGATTATTTGACATAATATTTTCCTTTTTAGTTTGCGTTCATATAGATCCGCATATACTTATTTATACCAAATGCAAAAAAAGTCAATTTAGCACAGATTATTTGCTTTTTTTCAGGGATTTTGCGAACCGGGATTGATCACGGCTCTTGATGGAACCAAGTAACTTACGCTCAAGCACTTCGCATTGCTCTGCGGTATAGTGCTTTCCGATCATCTCCAATAGATTGATGGCACTGGCAATGATGTTATTGGCTCTTGCCTCAATCACTGACTTCTGGTCTCTCTGCGTAGCCAGAGACTCAAGTTCTTCAAGCAGGCTTTTGGTTTTTGATTGCATCAAGTATTTATACTCACTGGCGATTCTTTAGGGAATTCAGAATGGCATTAAGTTTGGAACCTTGAACATCCGCCGTGACATGTTTCTTTTCTTCGGCGAACTGTGACACATCAGTATAGTAAGTAGGCTTCTCCTGAGGGGCCGGAGCAGAATGTCTTATCGGTGCATTATCGTCGGCATCGTCAGGATCAGTGATCCGTAGAGTTTCCACATTGAAATCCAGTTCAATCTTCTGCCCAATACCGCTGGAACTACGAGTTTTCATCAGTTGTAGTTGATACCGGCCCTTCTCGCGCATGGATCTGCTGGTGAAGATACCGAACACATTGTCAGCGGTGTTGATCTTTGAGATACCACCCGAGATATGACTGTGGTCAAACTCAATTTCATCTACGGCTGCACGATTCAACTGTGAGGCGGTGACAAACAGCACATTCATTTCCTCTGCCAGATTACGCAGTTCCTCAGTGACATATTTGTCCTTGACAAACAGATTTTCCGGAGATACCTTGACCCCGATCGGCATCAACAGATCAAGATAATCTACACATAGAAAGTCAAGTTTCATTCCGGACTTGATCTGAAGTTCTTTGCAGTATGCCCGTATGTCATTCACCGTTGATTGCGCCGGCATGTATTTGATCTGGAATGATCCTGACTTCTTCGCCTTCAACTTCACCTTCATTTCCACATTGTCAAGATCCTTAAAGATATCCTTGGAACTTGTACCTGTAGTCATACTGTCAATACGCATAGAACATAGCCCTTCACTAAGTTCCAAAGTGATGTATACGCCATTCAGTCCGGCTTCAACCCAGTTGATTGCTAGATTTTGCATGAACAGAGACTTGCCTGAGCCTGATCCTCCGGCAAAGATTTGTAATTCGCCTCTGTTGAAACCACCGTATAACGCACGATCCATGCTCTTCCAACCGGTGCTATTCTGCCCGTTGTTGGACTTCAATGCCAGCAAACGTGCCCTTGGATCTGCAAAATAGTCAGTGCCAAGATCCTTTTGCAGACTGATTTGGACTGCGGTCTTGATCAGCGTAAAGATCGGACCGAAGTCCCCGCCCTTCTCCAGCAGATCAGCCGACTTGAACACAGCACGTTCTACTTCCTGTCGGCGTGTAAATGATTCAAATTCATCAAGGAACCACTCTCCATGTCCCTCAGACAATTCAGGAATTGGCTCAATGTCAATTCCAGTTGTGGCCATGATCTGTGTTCTATCCGGCAGCACATTGTATTTCTTGGAGTGCTCCACAAACATCTCTGCTACTGGGCGCAGAGATTTATCAAAGTTGGCTGTGTTCATGATGTTTGCCACACGCACATACAACACGGCGTTGGTCAACATCATTCTCAGAAACAACTTCTGCACATCTGGAGTGTACTCCAATAACTTCACTTCTTTTTCATAATTTTTTGACAAGTTTATTCCTTTGTATTTCTATCTTGATCCGGCTCGTCGTCGCTGATTGTAATATACTCAACAGAGTCGGTAATCTACCATACCGTCTCACAGCATCATTTACGTCCTTGATCCCTGCTCCCCATTTGGGAAGACTTACGCTATACCCCAATTCAAGTGCCTGCTCACATATCTCCAGCCCTGTCTTGTCACGATCAGGAACCATTATTATTTGTCTGTTCAATTGTGCCAGCAGCCGCGCTTGTTCAGGGCCAATGGAATTGTGCATAGTGGCACATCCATTGATACTCAACGCATCAAAAATCCCCTCGACCAATATACATACTGACCAATTGGGCTTTTGAAAATCATATCCAAATACATATCCTGGCTGTTGCTCGTTGATATACTTAGGTTGAAGCCCGTCTAAAAATCTACTGGTTTGTCCTACTATCTTGTTTTTGTAAGTGTACGGAATGATAATCCGATTACGATATCGGCCAAGTCCTTTGGGAGTTACCAACATTGGGTAATCGTCAGGAGAGATATGGCGTGTGCTAAGATAGTCCAAGTATGTTCGGTGAGATGGGTCATCAACATCCAATAACTCTGCGTCTTTTTCCAGCGTATGTTCTTTGAATCTGATCTTAGATTTATGCTGAGGCGCATGTGTAAAATCTAACAGGTCTTTGTGTTGTTGACTTTCAAAACTCCATCGCTGAATTTGTTCCTGATCAATGCCGCACCAGGCCAGCAACTTTTGGGTTTTGTGATTTAGGGCCCGACCAAGAGTGAAACTACATGTGAAACGGCAATTGAAACAATGCCAGGTGAAGTTATGGGGACCGTCAAATTTGACTCCAGCCCTCATTCTAGTATCGGGCTTGTGTCCGCGATGCCCACAACATATCCCATTACACGAAAACCATCCCGATGCGGTTTGCTTTTTCTTTCCAGGCAAAATTGCTAATATTGAAAACATTCATTATTATAACACATATCTAACGATTTTTCAATATTTCAGGATAAATTCTTCTCACTACCCAATTATTGGAATCCTTTCTTTTCCTCTGGCTCTTTTTATTTTCTGTAGTTTTTCGGTATGCCGCAAATAACTGCCAATAAGTAATTCCAATCACACTACTAAAGTCTTTGGAGAACTCGGTTAGACCATTGTTGGCGATAAAGGTTTGACCAGTTGGACTTGTAATTTCATATCGCCCTCGGTGTGACTCACTCTTTCTGCGTTTGGTTACCGAGGTTTCCGGAGTTTTTGAAAAACGAGTGCGCTGCCCCATTGAACAGTTATTACTTCGCTTACTTCTTCCCTCATCAGATAGTGAGGCATGATACTCAACCATTGCTGCCGTTCTTTTCACTTTTGATAGAGCCGAATGTTTAAAACCATATGCTCCTTCGCCACCGGTGGTTGAATTATATCCCTCATCCTTGGTGCTATGCTCTTTTATGAAAACTGGCTCCATCTGGTTTAGACAATGGTTACCTTCAGTAGATTGGTAAATAACTTCCCAAACAAAGGTATTCCATCCATGCTTTCTGATTGCATTGTAAAATTTATTTGAGGAGGTATCTCGTTTTGCAGCCGATTTGTGTTCAGCTTTCCGTTTAGGCCAATGAGAGTCAAAACCTATATAGGATTTACCAGTAATGGTACAGGTTGCTTTGTAGATAGAATAAATATTCATGCTGATGATCCTCCAGATCGTTAGAGAGGGCGGGAATCTCACCTCCGTGGCTCTCACATTTATTTAGTCCGTTCCCTATAGTACTATCTTGCCAATAAATTAGTTACTGCACCACAATTGCTGAAGTATTCAACTCTGACATACGGGTGAAAACCCTTGATGACATATCCTTTGGTTTCGGAAATGTTTGCCAATGATTCTTCCACGATAGGATACCAATTGCCATCAACAATCGTGGAACCTTGAATGGTCACATTGCCGTAGTACTCAGTATAATGAGATTGGATACTCAGAATTGGATTGTCATTAGTGGAAATGACACTGGACCAATATGTCTGGGCGTTTGAATTGGCGTTTGCCACATTGGAGATATTTGGAAATGGTTGTCCAGTAGGTATGGTAATCTGATATGACGGCACGAAACTTGGCAGCACAGAATTGACAATGTTCATGTCACCTCTGGCACCGGCATTCTGGTCAACGAACACAGGATAGTCAAATGATCCAACTGGAATCTCCAGAGAGTAGAAGCATTTCTGTGCGTCAATTCCTTCAAGGTCAGCGGAAGATAATTCCAACGCTGCGATTCCAGTGGCACCTAATTGAATGGTCAACACCTTATCAAGCAGAATCTCAGTGCCATCGGCGTTTAGAATCCGACATGTAATTGATTTACCGGTGATGTCTACCTTTTTCTGCTCCTGATTCAGGAACTGAAATTGAATTTGATTGTCAACACCACGGTGAAGGGTAAGGGGTTTGGCGTATTGTGGCATGTAGGACCTCGGTGAAGTTCCAGATATCAGAACGACGATCTGCCTCTGGGTGTATAAAAAGACTTGTGTTGAATACATATGGTATTTAGTCGTTCCGGTTTATTCCAAAGATATCCATACCAGATAAATAAATCTGTATGACCTCTATTGAACCATTTTTTGAAAGACTGACCACCTCACATCCTTTCATCACAATCGTTTCATACGCCGGTCAGGATTATGTGGGAATTGTTCAGAATAGGGATGATGTTGTCACCACTATATACGATTACGGTGCCATTATTGATCTGACAGTAAAAGAGAGATTCCTACAGTTAGGTGATATCTGGTGGTGGGAGAGTAACCGACTGATCCCAATTAACTTATTCCTCAGAGAAGAATGGGCGCAATTCAAGCCGTATATACGAACATTCAACAATAAGAGTTTGATTATACTACATGGCCCAACTTGCAGCATGAATGAGTTGGCAAAGCGCCGTAGCAAACGAAGATCAATTACGTTGGTCAGACGGCTTCCCTAGAATCCCCGTTGCTCTTTTATCAGGTTCATATGAACCACAACAAGGTGTGCGTAACTTACGGCGTGACTACGCTTAAACGCATACGCACCGTCAGTATCCTTCTCCCACACATCGTTCGCCACATCTTTCCAGAACCGTCCAATGAGGTGCTTCTTTGCCGGACGAATTACGGCAAGAAACATTGCCAGACGAGGAATGCTATTGATCGGTTCTGGCATCCTGTGGATACTGTAGAAGTGATTGCCAAGGTGAATCAATTGCTCCACTGTTTCTTTATCTTTGAGCATATCCCAATTGGGTTCTCTCATCAGATATTTCAAATGGGCCTCATCGCGCACATGAGTATACACATGAACATTCAACAGATCCAGTTTGAAGTATCCACGTTCTTCTGCCTTAGCATAATCAATTGCTGCCATGTCATTCACTGGATCATATGGCACATCGGTAATATGCACTCCTGAGGAATGTTTTCGTATCGGAGAAACTTCACGCATAGACGCAGGCACATGCTTGATATGCTCAAGAATCAGACTCCGATCTCCGAAGTCAATGTCTACGTCACCTTGGAATTTCATTTTATCTTCCATGGCAAACAAGGTAGGCCATTACTCCAGCGATAAGTTGGCACTATTATGGGAGGTGCTTTTATTCCTTGTCCTCGTGCTGCTCTTGGTTTAACCGCAAGCATTGCCTTCCGTTCTATCTCTGCTTGTTTTGCCGCTGCCACTTTTGCAACGAATTCTTTTCGTTGATTATCAGTTAATGGCACGTGATCTTTTCTATGCGGCTCCTCAGGAAAAATAATATCGTTCATGTCGAGACCACGCCGGCCTTGATCAACTTCTGATATGCTTTTTGTACTATAAATGCCTGACGCGCGGCATCCTCCACTGCTTTGTGAGTGGTGACGTATCCGCCGTCTCTGAGTGACACACCGGTGATATCAAACAGAGTACGGGTGTCCCGTACTGTGCTGAACTTCCACGGCTCGTTCATACCAAGCGATTGCCAGCATGTTTCCATGAGCACCACATCAAATGAGGCACCATGACTCCAGACATTATTCTGGTTCCAGCAGAACTTGTATAGTTTCTCCATGGCTTCTTTGAACGGAATACGATCACGATCAGAGAAGGCTTCCTCTTGGGCTGATTCGCTCTGAGTTGACCACCATTGAAGGGTGCCCTCATCAACCGTTCGTCCAAGGGCTTCTTGATCTTCCATTGTCGGTCGCAGTTCCAGACGGTCAATGATTCCTGTCCCCTTAGGGTCAAACTTCACCGCTCCAATTGTCAGTATTACTGCTGTTGATTTTATTCCGATTGTTTCACAATCTATCATAAGGTGGGCCATTATATTGCTTTCTTTTGTCGTGTTAGTGGGGCTTCTCGTCTGGGCATGCCGCATCGGGCACAATAGCATTGTGCGAATGATACTCTGCCGCGTTCATATTCTTCTTCAAACAATTCCCAATTTGTCCATTGATGCCAGTTCATTCTGCATTTCCAAGATTGAACCGGCTCTAAGTCCTTAAGAGTACGCCATGCGTTAAGTTTGGTGTGCTTTTCTGTTTTCATTCTTTCCACATTTCATACATTGTTTGGAGCTTCGGTTCCCATATGTCTATTATAACATTTCCTGAGTGAAAAGTAAAGTCCCATCCTTCACCGCGGGTCCCTAAATTTCTACGAAGCCATTTCACAAAGGTAACCGGGTCATCATGACCTTTGGCTTTGGTGTTATAGTAGTAATACTTTTTCATGCCCACCTCAATAGAAAGTGAGTGGCGTCATGTGGATTCTCAAACCACCAAGAGTCTACACCGTAGTAGTGATAAAACTTCCCGGTGCTGGCTTGTAGCTGACACCAACGCTTCAGATCCGCATAGGGAAGACGCTCATTGAAGATGGCGAAGTCGGCGTTTGGTATCCACCGCGCCTTCTGCAACGGGTGATTCACTTTTGTCCAGCATCGCTTTCGTATCTCTTTATCTTTGTTCCAGAACTTCATACCCACCTCAATGCAAACCAAGCGGCATCTTTTTCTATGGCAAAATACCATACATCATAGTTAAAGAAGTACTTCATGCACCATGGTTTACTCTCAGTAACTTGGTCTCGTTCCATGGCCGGTGTTCCAATATTGGTCCGGCACCATTTCTTGATTTCGTTTATTTTTTCAAAGGACGAACATAATGTTACTTGTTGTTGAATCATGCCCACCTCAATAGGAACCATGCTAAATGTTCCTGCTCTTTGAAATAGAAAGTGGTGTATCCAAAACTGGCATCAATAGTCCAGGCTAAATCATGCTCTTTCCAAACGTTCGGATTCCATTCTATCCATTTGCCCAGTCCGATATGTTCGCGGCACCAATCCACCATCTCTTGATGTTGATGATATTGTCCTCGACCAATGGTTACTTGATGCACGGTCATGACCACCTCAATACAAACCAAGCATAATCTTTCCGGTCCATAAAAATAAAAACTTTATTATATTGAACCCAGTTCGAGGGGCAATGCACCTGTGCCCAACGATACATCTCACCGTTAAGATACCAATTGCTTTTGTTCAACTTAAACCGATATCGTTTCATGCCCACCTCAGAGTAAACAGCACGTAATCTCTTTCGTCACGGAAGCGGAAACGATCATTGATCATATACCAGCGACACCAGGCATCTGGATAATCAGGCTGAGGGCCGAATTGTGCCACACACCAACTGAATTGTTCTCTGTTATATCTCATGAACGGCCACGGCGAAGAATGATCTATGGCCCTGTCAGCCTCGTACCATTTCGCCCGGGAGAATTTGTATTTAGATTTCGGCCTGTACCCTGCACTTATGGTGAATATCTCGTCCACCGGTCCGGTCATTGGCTGAACGCCGATGATCTGTTGAGCGATAGTATTCGGCCATATATGGAGAATTATCGGCAGCAGTGCCTTTTGCGCTGAGGCAAATATAGATTTTACCAATGCCGGATCGTGTTTAGTAATCATAAGCAGTTAAGGATAAACCATGTTGCTTCTTTGCCGTTTTTGAAGAAAATCACATCACCTTTATTAAGCAGAAACACCCAATAGACATCTTCTTTTGAGATACCCGAGTCATAAAGCCATTGCTCATATGAAGCAATAGAGCGGTCCTCGGGAATCGTCACCGGTGTCCAACCTGATACCTGGTACATGGCATCATGACAATTTTCCAGAAATCCAATAGATTCAATCATGACCACCTCAACATAAACCAAGCATAATCTTTTTCGTCATTGATTCTGATTCGATACGGCACTGAGAAGAAAGAGTGCGGATCTGTCACATACTCAATGATGTCATATACTATTTTATTCTCTGCAAGCCATTCTAATTCCCGGCGACGAATAGTGAGAATCTTCATGACCACCTCAATAAAAACCACGTGGCATCAGCCGCGTTTTCAAACCAAATCTCTTTGTTCAGTATCATCATATAGAACTTTCCTTTACCCGGAGTATGTTGTAACTCTCGTTTCATTTTCTCAAACGGCCCGCGTTGATACCATCCGGCAAACGGTGTGACCCCAGGTGGATACATCTTATCTGCGTCGGTATCCCGAGGTAGTTCCACCATAGTCCAGTGTCGCCGTCTGACTTCAGGGTGCTTGTTCCAGAACTTCATTTCCACCTTAGGATAAACCATGCGGCATCAGCGGCGTTTTCAAAAAACCAGTGACCGTTATAACTACGATGACTTCCTTTGATATTTTCAGCGAACCATTTGTCAACGATACCTGGATCATTTGACCGAGTGGTTAACACCGCATCAACCGCTGTCCAACCTGAACTGATCAGAATAGCCGATAATATTCCCCAATCAATATCTTCCTGTATCAACTTGGACATTGAATCAAGCAGTTCTTGATCGTATTCTATGTCACCACTGGATGTCTCGCAGGTCCAATTTGCGCTTAGTGTTCGCATCATTTCCACCTCAGTATAAACATCATGGCGTCCTTCTCATGTTTGAAATGCCAGTTGTATCCGCCGGTGATGTGGCCGGCCCAGAAACACATCCAGATTCCGTCATGATTATCTGTCACGCTCCATCTTGGTCCGAAGTTTTCAATACACCACTTCGTCGCGGCGTAATCAAGTCGGGTCGTTACTACTTTGTATGCGAAACCTTTCATGACCACCTTAGCAGACACATCATGTAATCTCTTTCTTCTTTGAAGTAGTATCCGCGAAATGATGTACACCATTGGCCTTCGTCAGAGTTTTCAATTGGGATATCGCCGTACTTTTCCACGCACCATATATAAATCTCATCATCGTCGTTGATGAATGGAGTGCTGTGATAAAAGTACGGAAATATTTCCAGAACCCGTTTGTGATTCATGTCTGCGACAGAATAAACCATACACGATTTTTGTCGTCGTCAAATTCAAAGCGACCATTCCCAACATACCACCAGGATCCGTCTGGCAGATTCTGTTCACACCATAGATAAGCCCGATCCATCTTGTCTATCAGATACTCAATTCGGGCGGCATACATTTTCATGTCAACAATGTTCATGACCACCTCAGTCCAAACCACATACAATCTTGCTCGTTCTTGAACGCCACAAACAGAATATCACTGCCGCCTAACTCATTGATGACCCAGTCTCCCCAGTGATCTTTAATCACGCGATGAAAGTCGTCACGCCATTTGTCCTGGCAATTCTCTCGGAGCCACTTCTTCATCACTTCCAGTCCGATTTCCCATCCGCCGAACTCTGCCCAGAACTCTGCTGAATACTGAAGTTCATACAGAAACGGGTAGCCCGGATACATATCTTTCACTCTGCCGGCGCGGAAGTTTGTGCCGTCGTCAAACGCCCGATCATACTGCGCTTCGGTATAGCCCATCCGCTTCAGCCGGTTGGCATGAGCAATTGACTGTATTTTCTGTTTGATTGTGGTAATCATCTTGCTATTATATCACACCGTGGATTATCAGACAAGATCAACGGTTAAGTATTGCCCACATATCAAGTTTTTGGCGCATCTGTTCTTCGCTCTTATTTGCTTCCCAAACTCGTTCTCGGGCATCGCGGACCTCTGCCCGTTGTCTGGTCATCTCATCCGAAAGGCCCTTGAGCATATCATAAACGGTCCGAGCTTTTAGTTCTTCTATTTGTCGTTGAAGTTCTGCGTTGTCATCCTGAAGCACTTCAATCTCGCTGTCTTGATTCCGGAAGATGTCTTCCACATCTTCCGGACTTTTGAGTGGGAAGATGAGCTTCCACTCTACTAACTCTTTGACCATTGTCAGCAGCCGTTTAACATCTGGTCCGGGATTTGCCAGCCAGAGTTCCGTGCAAAATTCGTCGTCAGTTAGGTTGTTCATCATTTGTCAGCATCTCAAAAAGTCTGGCATACTCGGTATAAGGTTCTTGAGCGAACCCAGTTGATCGCCATACCCGTCGTTTGAATATCTTCTCCATGTATACCCATTTGCCGGTGATCGTTCTCACCGGTGTAATGGCATAGAATTCCGTCCACGGTCGTTCAATTGACATAAGGTCACCTTCAGGGTATGCTCCGGCCATGATCATCCCTGATCTGACGAAGTGCTTAACTCGCCTGGTGTATTCTTCTTCAGTTTCCATTTTGTAATAACCACCATATTTCATCTTGTTCTGTTTCAAACACAATATTGACCAAATACTCATTCATGGCTCGTAGCCTGCTGTATGAATAGTTCGCCGCTTTTCTGTTCCATGTCATCTTCCACGGTCCGGGGTGAAGCAATCGGAATTCTCGTTCCAGATCAAACAATGTTCGTATATCCATTGGCTCAAACTTATATGAGTTCTGGATTCTACGCAGATCATCTTGCCAGTTCATACTGTTTGCGCCTTTAATTTAATCCACATAAACTCTTTCATGTCAACGGGGGAAGTCTCATCCACGTATCTATGCTTGACGAATCTGACACCGTCATCTGATTCAAGCCAGGCGCGATTGGCAAATTGCATTGGCTTGGTTTTAAAATTCAAATACTTAACAGGTTCAAAAGTTTTTGGATTAGTAATATAATACTCTACTACATCCGTCTGCACCAGATATTTGTCACCATTGTATCTGTCAATACAGGCATCAGCAATTTCGTAATAGACGTTCATAACCACCTCAGGGCAAACCATACAGCATGTTTTTCATTTCTGAAGAAGAATCTTTCCATTACCATTCTATCAATGATGATAGTACGGGACGTCCAAATAACTTTCTTCCAGTTCAAATTTTGAACGGGGCCGTATGATGCATCTGGCAGACCTAATTCACTTTTCACACACTTATATGCCTGATATTGTCTGTCACCCGGAATATCAATTGAGGTGTATTTCATGACCACCTCAATACTAACATGGCATACAGGTGTTCGTGAACGTCAACATGCAGACGCCAGCTTCCACCAGGAACATAGGTCCATTGTGTGGAGTTCAGTGACTTCAACCAATACATAACCTCGGGTTCAATGAACAGGGTATACCACATGTGGCCGTCAACATCTGCCTCAGACAGTTTCATAAACTTCGGCGGATTATAGTCTCTCATGTATATCTCATTGCAGGGGTTCGGGTGTACGCCCAACGATTGTCCGTACAGGACAGAAGAGGTACCACGCGGCTTGTGCGTTGTTATGTTTTTAGTTTTATCCACACTAACTCCTTCATAACCACCTCAACATAAAGAACGCGGCGTCTTTGTCACGCTCAAACCAGATTACCATAGCTGAACCAGACGAGTGATATGACATAGCGTAAGAGTTCTTATCCCATTGTGTTAATGTGTCTAACCAATCTCTAATCTCTTTCACTTCTGCCACTCTGGCATTGAAACTCTCGGAGCTAAATTCAAGTGGTTTAATTGGGTAATGAACAATCATGCCCACCTCAGTATAAAAAGTACCCGATCAGATTCTTTCACAAAGTAATACTTGTTGTCACCGGCCATCCATGTTCTCGTTGACCAGGCACCAGGTGGTCCAAATGTTTCAGTACACCATTTCCATATTTCATCACATATCTCTGAATGGTCTTCCCAATCAGTGTTGTCCCACTGCGGAGACACCCAATGATACATGGTACTTATTGACTTATATTTGCCAACTTTCAATATCACGACCACCTCAGTATAAACGCTGTGACGTGCTTGGGATCCGCGAAGAAATATCCGCGAGATATCCAGTCGCCACCATCACGGAACCAATTCTTTCGTCCGACATTCTTGTTACACCAAACCTGTACTTCATCATCCAGATCATCTGTGTCCAGATCAACGTATGACTGATATTTGAAGGTGACTTTCTGTTTGAACCGTCTCTCAATTTGTCTGCGTTCTCTGGAGTTCATCAGTATCCTGCTTGTTTTAACAACCCCTTCACCGTTAGTGCAGTTTCAGGGTCGCGTTTAAATTTAATTGCCCATTGTTCCGGGTTAATATAATCAATGACTATTCTAACATGATCCTGATTTAATGTCGAGAGAAATTGTGTCCCACTGTCGCTTTGGTACAACAACCAGGGACTTATCTTTCCAAGCGTGATTTGATAGCATATCTTGTTTGGATTACAATACCGTAACAGATCATTTGGTTGAATTCCTTCTTCCTTGGTCATCCGAATACAGGTTTCAACGCTGCGATGAATGGCATCAAATGGATCCTCAATTCTTATGTACTCAATGAGATACCGAGTATAGATTGAATCGTGACACCATTGGTCAATTTTGATTTGTTCTTTTAGTAGCCAGTCTGCGAACCTACTGACATTGATGGCATTGATGTTTACACAATGAGTGCCGAACTTGGCAAACGCCGTATAATATGCGCTCTTTATGAATTCCTGATAGGTGCGATTCTTCTTACTGGTGCTATTCTTTGTGTAGAATTGCAGCCATGTTTGAAAGCCGATGCGATTGCCTTGCTTGTCTTTTTCTTGCCAGCGGTGTTTGTACTCACAGATATGTTTGAACTCTGTGGTCTCCCGAAGGAAAGTTCGTCCGCAGAACTCGCATCCGAACTTCGGTTTAGTTTCCGCTGTCTCTGTCATATTGTGCTATGGTTTCGTCGCTGACCACATGCGAAAGGGCCTCAATGTCTGTGAGTTTCATCAGAGGGAATAGCATGGCCAGATGTCGTTTCCGGTCATGATCAGACACAAATGCCTCTGCCAATTGATTCACGGTATCCTGAGATTGCTTTGAATAGATTTTCTTGAAGTACTCGGATACTTCCTTCTTCGTTGTTGCCTTGTCCAGAGATACCACAGATGAACTAAGGTGAGGAATCCATTGATGGAATTGCTTGCCAAGACCAGGAGAAGAGGCGCACATCATCAGCCATTGTAGTTTAGGATGCTTGGAGACATTCTCATTGAACAGATACTTGTTCACATGATAATCCACTGAGCGAAGATAGTATCCTTGAAGTTCTCCGGCACCTTTGATGGCGCTCATCCAATGTGTGTACATATACGGCACAAACTTCTTCTGTTGTTCCGGAGTCAACTTGTCATAATAGTCGTAGTCTTTGCGATCCAGCGCCGCCAGTGCCTCAAACAAATTGAGGTCTGCATCAATCTTCTCGTCAGTCGGTACTTTCGCTTTAGTTGCCATGTGGACCCTTCTTCCATACTTCTTTGACGATGGTCATGCTGACTGAATCGGGGTGCCACGGTGACATATCACAAAGGCATCCGCAGAACTCACCCATCTCAGGCACCCACGGAATACTCCACAGATTGTATTCGTTGCGGATGTATCGTCCGAGAGTATCGTGATACCTTGATAGCTTGTTATCGTCTTTGAGTCCGGTTAGGAAGAATTCATTGAGTGCATCTGTAGCCCACTCTTTCAGAATCATCCTGTGGACATCATCAATTAAATCCGTATGCGTCATGGTGTTCTAAATTGGGGTCAGCAATTCCAGATTCTTCCAGACCTTCTAACACCGAGTAAAAATAATGTTCACTTGGGTAACATTCACGGACTTGACGACGGTGATGCCGTGTCATGATGTAAACCCATGCGGCCCTTGTTCGACCGTGGTGCTGAACCCGAACCATTTCCCTTGTATAAGAATAAGGATATCCTTCGCGCCTGTCTAATTGCTTCAACAGATTATAATCTATTTCCCATAGAACGCCAAGGACCGAGTTACCCGGACGCCTAAACACGTTGGCATGACTGAGCATCTCCCAGGCGAACCCCGGCAGTTCGGCTGCTCCTAATCTTCGTGCTTCTGCTGACATGATATTACTGTTTGTCAACATTCCATATGTAAATACCAACATTAATTTACTTTTCTTCTCTTTGATTCGGCTGAACTTACTTGGACAAAATCCCAATCAACCATTGGTATATTGCGTGACAACATATCGCTTTTCATATTTAAAAACAATTGTTGTGGTATTCGTTTACTAAATCCAAACTTGTCAGTCACCGTCACTTGCCCGGCAGACGCTTTACTCCATTTCTCACCGCCCTTTTTACCTTTGATGCTGCCATTAGCGCGGCGCTCCTCGGAAGTAAGTTTACCTAACCCATTCATATATTTCTCATGGCGTTGTTCTTTTGTTAGTAAAGCAAATGTTTTTTCATAGGACCTTTTACCGGACAATATCATTTTTTCTTTCGTGTCGTTTGTTCTTCGTAATATCGCATCTTTCATCTTTTGTATCATCGCCGGTGTTGAAGGCTTTCCTTTATTCTACGGTTCCTCGGTAGTTTTACCACCACCGCCATTTTCTTCCATTAAATTAGCCCATGCTCCACTTTCAGTAACATTCCATAGTTCACTATAATGAAGCCCCCATTTCTTCAATTCATCTTTAGATTGACATTCACAGATAATTTCAGTGAGGATAGTCTTCCCGTGCTTATTCAAGTGAAGTAACCAATGTTTTCCGGAGCCAAGATACTTGTGAGGATCCTTCTTTTTTGTTTGGCAGAGGTATTTTAGACCGGTGATAGTATGGGTCTTAACCATGAGGTAATAAATAGTCATGCTGGTGCTCCTTGGGCATTAGAGTAGTTGGGGTTCCGACGCCCGCGAACTACACTATTATTTAGTCCAATTTCAGAAACACTGCCCATAGTCAATTACCTCGCAGTTACGCGAGACCTCTTTTACAAAATACGCACACCTGGGCTTCGGCCCGTCTTCCAGAGGAACGCAGAGAAATTGTCCATTCTTCAACCGCGGAGCATACCAAGTCACATCGTTATAAATATCAACGATTTCGATTGGCATAAAATCTGGAACGAATGAACTGAGCGGATTAAAGATAAATGCGTTGAAACCGCGGTCATTGATGCTGGTCAGCGGCAACGTTTCCAGATCACCGTGTTCCTTTTCACCAATGACAATTTGCCAATCAACTGGCATCTTCACTGTGCTTGAACCAATTCTTAGGACCAGAGCAGGAGAATTGAATGATTCCAGAAAGATCAGCGGAATGTAATGATAGTCAACATTCTGAGGATTTGAATTATCAAGAATGGCAAACCGTAGGTCGTCAATCTCATCCGGGAGAGTTTCCAGATTGTATCTGGTATTGTTGTCAAGGGTTAATATGAACATTGTGTATTATAACATAAAATTGAATAAAAGTCAAGACTTATACTTCACCTTGGTTACGTCAAACGGATACGAAGCCTCTTTATAGAAGGCCTTTCGTTGAGTCAGATGGCGTTTGGAGAACTTGCAACTGCTGGTAATGTCAGTGATTTGGACGAAGTCTTTGTCCGAGGCCATTCGCAACCCGCGACCAATACTCTGAATGGTTCGCACAAATGATTTGCCTGGCTCAATCAATACCACATTGAACAATCGTGGAATATTTATCCCGACTGCCGCCACACCGTATGTGGCAATGATGATCTTGTTAGTGGCAGTGGCCACATCAGCATATTGCTCAATTCGTTTAGATGACTTGGTGCCACCTGAAACAAATACCACATCATCCTTTAGAGTGTTATAGTTCGTCAGATTTGCCAGAAGTTTCTCTCCGGCTTCAATACGATCCACCAGCACCAGAGTGTTTCCGGTGCGATTCACCTGAGCAATCTCTTTGGCAATGGCAATCATCCGCTCATCATTACTTACCAGATATTTCAATTCAGTTTGGTAATCACGGAAATCAACCTCATCCTGCATCTGAATGATATTCACATGACAATTGGCCAGAACACCTTGCTCTTGTAATTCACTTGCGGCTAACTTATTGATCACCGGACCGAGACTGACCAGTAGAGCCTGCGATTCAAACTTTGCCTTAGGGATTGTACCGGTGAGACCCCAACGAATTGGAATGGTGCTCATGACGCCGGTGAGTAGAGTTTTGAGGGCATCTGCCTTAGCCTGATGAACCTCATCTACAATGACACATACCACACCCTCAAGGAAGTCTTGAATGGTCACCTCTGCCTCACCCGCTTTGGTATTCTTCAACAGATTATTCAGTGATTGCCAGGTGCATATGGTATGCGTCTTGCCAATCTCTTTGCGTCCACCGAAGTATACACCTACATCCAGGCCCATATTGATGTAATCTGCTTCTGTTTGAGTAACAAGGCTGATGTTAGGCACAATGACAATGGAACGACCGTATGCCTCAATGTTCTTACTCAGTGATGCTGTGATAAGCGTCTTACCTGCACCGGTGGCAATTTCCTGCAGACATTGTGGGTTTCCAAGGAAGCGATTGATAATCTCCACCTGATAGTCCCGCAGCACAATTGGCGTGCCCTCAACCGGGTGACCTTTAGGCCAGAGTGTATCAGAATAGGTGTCCTCCTTTACTTGGTCAAAGGTAAATGATCTGGAATACTCTCTGCGATCATCAATATCAATGTGATATCCGGCACCGTCAAGCACCGGAATGATTTCCTCAAGCAGATTGATGTAGGTGCTGCCGGCAAGCGAAAAGAACGAGACTTTGCCGTCCCATCGCCCCAGCCGGACACTCGGCAGATATCGCGCCCCTGGTACTTCAAACGAGAACATCTTCATCAGTTGTCGTCGTTCGGGCAAGTCTAACCCCTGGATCTTGCAGTTTACCTCGTCTGTTATCAGTATGATACATTTTTTTGTCATTCAGTTAGTATACACTATCTGCTGCCGGAAAGCAAGCACAACGGCATAATAGTAGTTGTATCTGTTTTGCCCAAAACGAATAAATACATGTAACAAAAAGGCGCGTAATGGAATATCACCGAGCAACGGATAACATAGGTCAAAATATACTGGACCTGATACATGATGAGAACGACCCTGGTAAACGCGCAAACCTTCTTATCCTGCAGGCCATGGCGATTAATCTTGGTGCCAACACCATGGCACTGAATGCCCTTAGCACAGAGATATATGATCATAAGAGAGAATTTAGAGAACACCGAGAAGAATTCAAGAAGCACGTAGAGGTTGAAGCTGCGATAGTTTCACAGTTCAGAGGCGGCACCAAGGTGTTTATGTTCTTTATGACTGTTATTCAGGTAATTATAGGCGCGGCACTTACATACGGCTTGGACGACTACACAAAACTTAACGCCGAGTTTCATGCTCAACAGGTGACTGACGCAGCGCAAACGGCCAAAGTTAACAGCTTTATGAAAAACGCTGAAAAAGACAAGAAGTAGCCGGCGAAAGAGGGACCGAAGTCCCTCTTTACACTAACCATTTATCTATTATATACTATATTAATTTACTAGGGTGACTAGCCCGATGAAGCAGGGCTTGCACGTATATTGGGAAGGGTATTCATTCTTGTCCTCATTTCAGAGGCTCCTTATACAGTTTCAATTCCGTTCAACTTCCAGGCGCCGCCGTGTAATTCATAGTGCCAGACTTGATCCACTGTGACGCCATCATCCTCGAAGGTGTAATGTACGCTGAACTCACGCTGATTCAACAGGGCAACTTCATGACTGACTTTGCTCAGAGTGAGCGTACTCGGTTGTAGATCACGGGTTGCTTCGTCAACCAGATCAGGTCCAAGCAGCGGCTTCAATTCAGTTGGGTCTGCTTTGGCAAAAGCATGTTGAATCAGCCAGAATTGCGCTGTCGGGTGGAAGGGTTGAGTCGGGACAACACCACGCTCTTTGTTCACATAATTCTTTACCATTTTAAATCCTTTATAAGCCAGAAAAGCAAGACCAACTAACAATGCCACCAGAAAGGCGAACAGAATAACGTCCCAAATGAAGTCACCGATGCCGTACGACTTTGCACGATATACAGCACCACCTGCGTTGTATGGATCACCTGCGACAGCAGCGCCACCGTTCTGATATCCTCCGCCACCGGCATTGACGACTGTGCCACCCGATCGGTTACCACTGAACATCATGTTGCCAAGAACACTGCCGGCGAACGCGCCGCCGAGTGAACTCATGAACGGGCTACCGGATGGTTGATAGACGGGCTGCGGGGCCACGCCATAAGACGGGGCCGGATTTGAATATCCGGGCGAGGTGCTTGGGCTCGGTGCCTGTACTGGACGTGCTGCTTGAACTTTCGCAGCAACGGGCGCCGTCACTTCACTTTTTCGGACACCCATTGACCCTGACGTTCCACCGATACCACCGGGGGCCACAGACGGACGACTTGGTGCCGGGGCCGAATAGCTTGGGCTTGGGCGCGAGGGTGGCGAATACGAGCGACTGGAAGAGCTACTGGAACTGCCTCCGGAACGCCCGATGCTACCTGCGTCAACAGGGAAAGCCGAGAGCATTGCTGTGGCAATGACAATGGCTGAAATAAACTTGTGCTTCATATTACTCCTTGAAGAAAGACACATTTTAACATTTAAAAAGGGAAATGTCAAGCCCTATTTTACCAATCCAATTCTTCAATTTCGGGAAGATCAAGCAATTCATCCCACTCAGCCAATTCATTGATGATTGCGGCTACGAGTCCTGCGCCGCGTCCGCCGTGCTTTTTGCTTTTCGCCAGTGCCAGCAAAACAGTTGAGGCATCTTCTACTGACATCTTGCGGAACTTTTCCGCAAGCACCTCAACATCCATAACCTCTTCGGCACCTTTGTCGTCAAACGAGTAAGTGCCAAATCGTTTCAGAGCCAGGCCCAATTCAGTCAGGCATTCGTCAAGTAGTTGTTTCATTTCGGCCACCTTGCGCGGGCATAGTTGCCGACCCATGAGCCGATTTGCCATGCACCGATCAGGAACAGTACTTCCTTGTACAGATCAATGTCAATCATGGCGAGTCCAACCATGACGACAACCATTGCCGCCAAGAATCCGTATTGTTTTTGTTTGTTGCTCATCATTTCACCACCGAGATTTGAACACACTTGGAAGAAGGGGGTCGGGCATTGCTTTTCTCGCCGATTTCGTTTGCGGCTTTTTGCATCCGCACACAACTATCCAAATCAGCCACCTGTGGGGAGAATGTCAATTCAGTGGCACCGACGCCGCCGATTGTTACCAAGACCCACACCAAAATCGTATTCATATTAGGCCCTGCAGCAAGTAACGTCAGCCAGATCACGCCAAGAGTCAGGACGAATCTTGACCAGATCAGCGATCTTCAATGCAGCCCTCATGGACACTTCGCGCAAAGTCGCAGCCTTTTCCTTCATGTAAGAGAAAATTTGATCGGCTTCGTCGTTTTCAAAGTCGTAGTCAGCAAACAGGCCGCCGTCGGCATCACGGTGAACCTGATGCACACGCAGCAAACGATCACGTTCCGAATCAATTGTCAGGTCCAGGAAGTGACAACGGGATTGCAGTGCTTCCAAATGCTCTTGCATTTTCTTGGAGCGAATGTTCGCAAAAGACACGTTGGTGATGAACACCACAGAGCCGTGGAATTCAAAACTGTCAGGAATACCTTCTTCGCGCAACAGGCGAGAATCAGAGTTCCAGCAAATCTTACGATGCTTGCCGGAATCCAGCGCACCCTTCAGGATGTTGATGCACAATTCATCAGACCAAACGTCCAAGTCGTCCATGATCACCACGTTGCCCTTGTCGGAAAACTTGTAGAGCAGAGCATACAGCCCAAGAGCAGTAATGGCACCCTTGGCGATTTCGAAGCGGCAACGCTTGTTAGTGATCTTGTCAAACAGCGAAGCCTTTTCCATTTGCTGTTCAACACCGTAGGACTTGCCGACGCCAGGAGGGCCTGTGACGATGATTGAACGAATGTTGCCTTCGATACAGGCCTTGCTCATTTCATCCAGAACTGCGAAACGAGTGGCAATGCGGTTCATTGCTTGTTCGTCAGTTTCGACGGGTTTCGGAGCAACGAAGGCGACTGCATCGGCGACAGGAGTCAGATCACCGCCATCAGTGAATACGAAAGATTTGAGGTCTTTGACGAGGACGCGCACTTTGTCGGCGTCGGTCTTGAATTTGCCGTCATTCTTGACGGTGATGTAGCCAGAGTTTGCTCCCTTTTGGAAGCCCTTGACAAGAGTGAATGTCTGATTGACGACGGGTTTACCACGATATTCGCCCTTCAAAACACGTACGGTAGAAGTCATTTATTTCCTTAATTACTGACTGAAAGATGTATTATAGCAGATTTGGGATTTATTGTCAAATCTCAATGCGGCATGTCAACTGATCAACAATGTGATCCACATTCTCAATGGCGTCCTCAACTTCAACTTCGGTGTTGTCTTGGAAGTCACGCAGAGCCGAGAAGAATACACGGGCGGCGAAGTTGAGTTTTTCAATTTCGGTTTCCATGTTTATTGCATGGGAAACGCGGATTGCTTCGTTAGTTGCTGTCATGCTTGCTTTCTGAGTAAGTATGTATTATAGCAGAAACGGGATTTATTGTCAAATGGTCATTTCAGATAGGTATAGACCAATCCGGCTACTCCGGCGAGAGCCATGACCAGATTCAGCACAATCAGGCTGTTTTCTTTCCAGCGAATTGCCACTGCCAACCAGATCAGTGATCCTGCGAGACCGAGAAGCGGGCCCAGCGGATACCAGTTGAAAGAGTTGGCAATTGTACCAAGTACCAGAATTGTAGTGGCGGCCCACTTTAGATGTTCATTCATTTACGATCCAATACTTGTGATTTCAGCGCAGTCAACACCTTCAGAGCGGTGTCAAAATTGTCCTTGTTGGGACGGTGCTGGCATTGGGCGATGTAGAAGTCCAGGTCTTCCCAGTCAACATCACTTGCGATGCGCCAGTTTGCGCTTGGACGACCGGCGACTTTCTTCGCCATATTGTCCACCAGCACTTGAGCATTTTGTTCAATAGTCATTTCAGAATCCGAAAAATGCGACTTGTTCGCGGAGTTTCAATTGTTTGTCAGTGTGCTCCACAGGAACACATGATCCGTCAAAGAGGTAGCATGTCACAATGTCGTGAGAATATACCGAACCTGTCTCGGTGTACATGCCCTCAACTTCGCACATACGAGTGTTGCCTCGGCCATTGTCCATGACAGTTGCGTACCAACCATTGCGAAGTTGGACACGGGCACCTTTTTTCAGATCATTTGTCAGCATTTTGTTTCCTTAGGAGAGTTTGTAAGTTTCGCCGGCGTAGCCGTTTGCCGCAGAGTTGTTCACGGCGTTGTTCAGATTCTTGATCAGGGTATCAATGCTCTTCGGCGCACGATTGATTTTCTTGTTGCCCTTTTCGTGCTGATAGCTGGCACCGCATTCCAGAGTGTAGGAATAGCACTGAATGAGTTCGGCAAGCGTCCCTGTTTGCACATAGGTCTGGCCAGTGCGGTGACGAGTTTTGACGATGGTGAATGTTGTCATGTTAAGAGAGAACGTAAGTGTAACTTGGAGACGGATAGTCTTCCAAGAATTTTGCTACTTGAGCCATGTAGTTGAGTGATGCCCCGGCTACCATGAATCCGAACTTGTTGTAAACTGTAACGTGGATCACAGTACATCCAATTGAACTTGCAGACCATTCCAGGTTCCACCGAGACCGCAGCACGCTTTGTCGCCGGCGCCTTTGCCTGAGCGAATGTTTTCCAGAGCAGCAATTGCCTGAAACGATGCACTATTTTGTGTGCAGAAGCCGAACATGCCACCGCGGAGTTGCTTCATCGTGGTGTAGATTGCGACACCGGAGATGATGATCCGCATCTTTTGAGTTTGTTTGAGTTGTTTCATTTTGCTGCCTGAGAATTGCGAAGATTTGCCACCGAAGTTGCGAAACGGACAGTCGTATAGTTACCGACGACTTCACCGGTAACAGTGTTTCGGACGCGATACTGTCCTACAAGAGTCTTGAATACTTTAAACATTTTGTTCCGTTTTGCGAGTTGATGTTAGTATTATATACCCAAACCGATTAAATGTCAAATTTAGGCGCGTTCAAGCGACTAGATTTCTTCAATTTCCATATCCAGATTTTTGATGGTATTGGAAATTGTGTTGAGGTACTCTTCCATACCATCAATGCCGTTCAGCAAAGAGTAGGTATCCTTGAGTTTCCAGATTGCTTGTTGAATCTTGCTGATCGTGTCTTTAGTTTCTTGATCCATTTGCCCGCTTTCTGAGTAAGTATGTATTATAGCAGAAACGGAATTTATTGTCAAATCTGGAATAAATAAAGGTGAGAGCCACGAACTACGAATTCCGCCCTCTCTAATGCTATATCGTAAAAGGAGCACCAGCATGACTATTTATAAGCCGACGTATCTTTACATAAAAGAACATTCAGTAACAAAACTAAAATATTTCGGGAAAACAACAAAGGATCCAGAAATTTATCTTGGATCAGGTAAGTATTGGAAAAGACATATCAAAAAATATGGCAAGGAGCATGTGGTAAATATTTGGTACTGTCTATTTTTTGATAAACAAGAAATAATACATTTCGCAAATACATTCTCAATCCTAAATAACATCACTGAATCGGACCAATGGGCAAACCTATGCGATGAGAACGGCACCGATGGTGGTGATCATTTTTCATCTTTGTCTGATGAACAGAAGAAAGAAATTTTGATCAAGATTTCGAGGAGAAGTTCACAACAAGTCCATTCATTGGAACGACGAAGGAAATCAAGTGAACGAATGAAAGGGAATGCTTTTAGATTCAAGATGGGTAACCCAAGTCGCACTGGGCAAAAACAATCTCCTGAGGAACGTAAAAAGAAAAGCGATGCTTTGCTAGGTGAAAAGAATCATAACTATGGAAAGTCATTACCTGAATGGCAACGTCAGGCAATTAGTTTAGCGCGACGAAATCACCCCAAACTAATATGCCCTCATTGTGAACTTTTATTTGATCCATGCAATTTCAAAAGATGGCACGGTGATAATTGTAAATTACGCAAATAGAGTTAAGGAAGTACCACATTCAGCACAGAACTTGGCATGTGCCCTATTCTGCTTGCCGCATGTCACACATTTCGGCTTTGCTTTGACTGTGACAGGACGCTCCACGGGCCGATTGTCAGGAGTCTCACCGAGAAGTTTCAGCACGATTGTATGCTTCTCGGGTTCCATCGCGCCCATGTAAGCAGTCTGGAACTTCTGTTCACTCTTGCTTCCCGGGACCGTGACACCCACATCATTTGCCGGCATCCAATCCATTGTGGCCATGCCATCATGTACTTCACCAACAGATGATTGAATGTTGTTCGTGGCGCAATAGTTGTTGATTGCCGATGCCGCGGATGCCTTAACAAATTCACCTTTGCTTCGGTCAATACTACGCATGGTGCCGCCGACATTCATGTTGTTTGTGCCGCATGTCATGCCTGCTGGAGAGGCCCAATCGCCAGACGACCCAGTGATGCCGCGATCATTGCCGTAACGTATGCCCCAAGGGTTCGGTTGATAGACAGGAGGAAGATACTGCTTCTCAAATTGAAACTCCACGCGAAGGATGCCGTCTTCCAGCTTGACACCGCGAGGGCCGTTTTCTACGGCAGCAGTACGTTCAATGAACTTGAACCGGTTGCCTTCAAGCAGGTTGTTGTTTTTGATTGAACGCTCCAGATCAATTTCCTGCCCGGCGTTCAAAATCAGTCCACCAGGACATTGGTCTTCACCGTCAATAAAGACGTTGACAACTGCGCGAACCGTGTTGAGATTTTTCAGAAGCAGGGAGTATTCTGATCCGAACGGCACATAGACCGTGTCTTTGAATTCCCTGAGGATTTTACCATTGGCTTTTAGGCTGGCCACCAGCTTGTTTGAGTACATCATATTTTCCTTTTACTGCGTACAGACTAAACGCATAAATTAAAGTCTGTGGGTTGTAGGACCATCCTACAAATCTATTTAGTGCCGGATACCGACTCTATTTTATTCTACGTCCCATTTACCTACTCTGAAGAAATTGAAACCATCACGCGGAGAAACTACTCCGGTTGTCACCATGTTCATTGATTCCTTTTTGTACTCTCGCTCAAACAGCGATTTACATGGATTTGTATTCTCCAATATAATCACAACTGCACGGTCGTTCTCGTCCTGAAACCAATACTCAGTGGAGCGTTTCACCCTGAACATCTTCAATGGGCGAAGATTATGCGCCGCAGTTCTTTGGAACCGATCCGGATCATGCTGGGCCAAACCGCGCACCATGTCGGCAAACGCCGTGTCGTATTCATAAAACTCAGGAAGTCTGAATACCAATGGTAGAACCTTCTCAGTGAATAACTTGCCATCACCATGAATAAACTTGCGTAGATCCTCGCGGAACGGACTCAGTTTGATTTCTTTTAGCGCCAGGATGATGAACTTCTTTCTGTAGAAATCCCTGATGGTATCGGCATATACCCGATCTTCTTCGGTGATACACTTGAACAGGTTCGGATCGGTAAGAGTGGTGATCATTGGTTGGGCCGCTAACTCTTTGTTTTTACGAATACGATACCATGCGGTACTAAGGGCCAATAGATCCTCAGTTGATTCGCTAATGGTATACCTCTTCACATATGGATCACTATGGGTATTTTCACCTTCCCACCATATCTTTGATTGGGCTGATTGCGCGGCAACGGAGATGCCAGTGGTATAGGTTCCTGCAAATGGATCATACGCCGAAGGGAAGGTTGGGGTACATGATTTTATTGCCCGAAGTTTTGCTAATACAGAAGAAGAATCTACGGTAATACCCGTGCTAAATTGATCGCCAGCAGCCATGTGAATTCCTAAGAGTTTGAATGATTATAACAGAGAAGCCGGTGTATTACAACGCCGGTTTAACCTAAAGAGTGATGTCTTCCATGTCCGCGTAATACCACCCTGCCCATTTCATACTATCACTTAGACAGTGGGCCCTAACCGTACCTTCACAGAGACTATTCTTATCAGCAGCTTCCCGAATAGTACCAAATAATCCGAGAGGGGTACACACTGCCCTAGCCTGTCCGTGCCTGGCGCCGCGCGCCATATTATTTTTCCGCTGCTCTGCTGCATCTTTGCCAAATATTTCTTCCCATGTCTTGCCCTTTTTAGCATTGGACATCTTACTGATCTGCTCATTTGTCATACTTCTGCCGGTTAATTTGGATCGCACTTTTTCTGTTCTTTCGAAGGAATGCTTTGCGCCAATTTGATGGTCATTTCCGGCCTTCTTTCGTGATGCAGCCATGTTGGCCAATCGTGGGTCAGAATCCTTCGAAAGGCCCTTATTCCATGGGATCTTTCCAGTCATTGTCCTACTCCTATATTCTTTGAACGCAGCAGACCTAATCTTCCCTCGCATCTTTTTCTTAGTTTCTTCAGTATGACCGGAGTTCTTCCATCTACCCCTTTCATTGGTTTTCTGATAGTGCTTGTTTAAACACAGGGGAGATAGAAAGTTTTCCTTAATTAATTCCTGTTCAAAATCATATGCGTCATCTGCTAAATAGAACTCCGCAATTATTTCATAAATAAATTGATTGAAGATGGGTGCAATGTGCTTGGATGAGGTAAAATAATGATACCCTAGGTCTTGTCCCGCCGGAATGCCCAAACCTACATTTTTATATCGATAACCGAAATAAAACTCATCGGTATCGGGATTTGTCAGCTTATACACATATGGTAGTATCATATTATCTCCTATGATACTATTTAGTCCATTCGTGTCTAAACCCTTTATTACCCATCAGTTTAACCAATTTCAGTTAGTTCCATGCCGGCAGTTCGTAAGCGGGTAATGTGTCCTAAGGCGAATGACTTTTGTTCAAGTCCTTTGATCAGACCCAAATATTGGTTACGCAGAAACGCCACGGAGTTGATGATTGTCTCAAAGTCAATCACCTCGTCCTCACCTTCCATATACTTCTCAGCATCACGACTGGACAGTGCCCGATTGTATGCCTCAAGATACTTTTGGAAATGCTTACGCCGAATCTTGCGTAGTTGTAGGTTAAGAAAATTGAGCACCGCTTCCACTTCTTGGAGTTGGTTAAAGCGATGCTCTGTGATGCCCGGAAGGGACGCGACATTCTTCTCTACATTACCTTTGATGCCACAGTCAAACTTTGCCACGGCAAGTTCTGCCTCAAAGTGACTGATGAAATCCGGAATTGTAGAAAGGTCTGTGCTGACGCGAGTGTGCCAATTCATTTAGTCCCATTCGTCAAGGTCTTCATCTTCTTCTTCTTCGTCGGGTTCATGCTGTTCCACATAGAACTTCAAAGCACCAAGAATATCTTTGTCACCACGAAAGGCTTCTTTGATATCTGTCGCCTCATAATCATTGTCAATCAACATATTGACCAGAGTATCCGCGGCATCTTTGCGCTCGTTCATATCTACATGGGAACGCAGAGCGTCCCATACTTCTGCAACTAAATCTAGGCTCATACTGTTTCCTCTTCAGGTTGTACAATACTTATCCCAGATCCTTTCTTTTGTTGCTCATCCATCACGGTATCTAAACAGTTGTCATCGTTGCGTTCCCAACCCTTGCGGAATTTCTTGATGATTTCTCCGTCAACCGTGGTGAACACCAGAGAGTTGCCTTCCTTCTTCAACAGATTTGCTTTCTCAAACATATCTACCAGACCGGAGTAAGGACTCATACCAGTGGCATACGGAATCTGAACCTGAACAGTTTCAAACGGCTTCGCATATCGTGTTTTCATAATCTTACATGCCGCACGAATACCAAGAACGTCAGTTACCTTGTTGCCATCCTCGTCAACCTTCAACTTGAGTTTCTTCATGGCCACAACGATACTGGACGCATAGACGAATCCCTGACCACCAGAGATTTTATCATCTGGATCAAACATATCCTGTGAGGCGTATGTGTGATTCGTGCAGACCAGACCGACATTGTGTGAGCCGAGCAACATCACAGAGTTGCGAACCAGTGAGGTCAGTGCCTTAGGTTTACGTCCCATGTCACCCTTCATGTCACCTGCTTCAAACTGATTCACATCAGTCGGAGTCAACAACATACCAAGTGAGTCAATGACGAATAGAACCTTAGGTTTGCTTTCTGTTGGCATCTCTTTGTATTCCTTCATGAATTCAGAAATGGTTTTTGCCACATCGTCAATCATTGCCATGTTCAGTTTTAGTAGTTTTGACTCTGATGTATCAACACCAAGATCAGTCAACCACTTTTCATCAAGGGCATTCTCCGAGTCAATAAGGACAACATAGATGCCTTGCTTCTGTGCGTTGCGAATCAGATTACCTGAGCAAATGAAACTCTTGCCTGATCCTGATTCTCCTGCAAATACGGTTACCTTACCAAGAGGAATACCTCTGTTGAAGTCTCCGCTGATAAGGTAATTAAGGGCATGGTTGCCCGTGCTGATCCAATCAGTTGGATCGTTGTATCCGATGCTTAGTCCTTCAATGGACTTTGTAATGCTTTTCCTGAACTTACTGATGTCAAAGGGCTTAGCCATGGGTTTTTTCCTTAATATAATTCATAATTTTCTCCAATTCGTCATAAGTCATATCTGACTTTAGTTTATTTGCTCTCCAAGAGATAATAAAAACATTTCCTGGCACATAACCAAGTTCCGGGATAACCTTGTCAATAGTAGCTTTACAAGGATCCCTGAGATGTCCATTTTTACCTCCCCAACCATAATTTAATTTGATACCTAATATCGGACAGAATTCAGGCTGCTCAATATCAGATAGTTGAATTGTAAATGGAATACCCCTTTTCTGCGCCTGCTGTTTTCGTGACCTAAACTGCCAACTTAGTGTATTTTCAAGAGAGCGATAACGATCCCGATCTATAGAGTATAACTCATTCCGTGAACATTCAACACACATATGGGTAGACACAAACCGATCTGCAACATGACCTCTCCTGCAGGATTTTCCTGTATGATACGTTGACTCTCCGGCGAGAACTGCCAGGTCACGCTCGGAGCATCTTCTATTAGCCATGTTTTCTTTCAATTAGTGTGTAGCCGTGAAATTGTCCACGGCACTTTGTTCAGCAGATCAGGGCATTGATCAGACATTTTTTCAAAGTCATAATCGCTTGGGTAATGCCTCAAGGCGCCTCTGGCTCTGTCTCGTACTATGCTCGGTACCCGGGGCGTTTTGCCCGGATCACATAGTTCTTCCAATAGTTTCTTACCCGCTTTCAGGGCCCGAAACCTTTCGTCCGGTAGGGTCATAGTATTCTCCTGAGATAGGGGCCGAAGCCCCCTATTGGATTAGGCAGTTTTCTGACGCGAACGAATCAGCGCAAGAATGTCAGCGGCTTTGTCGCCGCCTGTTGCCTTAGTCACCACGACTGGTGCCTCTGCTGCCTTCACATCATCTTCCCATGCTTCAGGCGCTTTAGATGCCGGAGCCGTTTCTGCTGCCGGAGCCGATGTACCAGCAGGAGCGTCAAGCCCCCATGGACGATAGTATTGACCCCAACGTTCCAGATCATACGGCTTGCCGTCAACGGATGCATCAAACATTTCCTTGATGATACGCAGTTCTGCTTCACCTGGCTTCTTCGGCAGAAAGGAAGCAAGATTGAACAGTTTGTGTGTTTCAATCGCGGCTTGTTCAGCATCGGTCAGTGCCGATTCTTTACGTGCCCATGTGCTTGTGGAGTAATCCGCATAACCACCCTTGGATGTTTTCTTGATGTTCAGATCAAGACCACGAAGGTAGTCAGTTGGCAGTTCTTCCATTTCCGGATCCATCAGCGAAGCCTTCACAATGGTGAAGATTTGCGGAGAGATGATGAAGCGACGAATCGGATTTGCCGGTGTTTCGTCATCACCAATTGGATTTGCCCGAACAAAACCTTGGAACAGATAAGCACGTTTCTTCCAGTACTTGTTTGCCAGTTCCTTGAGAGTTTCATCCTTGTACCACGGGCGCACTTCTGCCAGAATCGGGCAGTGATACTCCGGTCCGAACATTTCCACACATGGTACCTGAACTTCCACGCGCTTCGCCGAAGGGTCACCCTTGACGCCCATAAATGGGAGTTTGATGACTTGACGTTCAACCCAAAAGTATGGGTTGCTGGTGTCGCCATCGGGTAGGAGACGGAGAGTGGTAGTGGTGCCTTCGTCGGCGTTCCAGTGTGCGTAGATTGATTTGTCACCTGTACCAGATGACTTGTTAGACTTGTTTTCTTGTGCCGCAATACGGGCACGGATTTCTGCGAGAGTTGCCATAATAAATTTCCTTATATTAAGTTGGTCTTTGGTTTATATTCGCCACTCACCATGAGCGACTAACAGATGCTAGTATACACTTATACTTCACGCCTGTCAATATTATTTATCCCATCTCACCAGGAAATTACTTTTTCATTTACCCTAATGCATTTTGCCTCTGTGGTGTTAAGGGCAAACATGGAATCACCAATCTGCACAGCAATACCACCGGCATTGCGGGCAACTACCATAACTGGTTCTCCGGGAATAAATCCTAGCTCACCTAGCCGATGTATAATTTGGTGCTCGTCATGTTCCACAAGATCATGGATGACGCCACTGGTTCGCAGTGGCATCGTTGCTAGTGTCATCCTTTTGCAAGTTTCAGAATGTGTGCCAAATGATCAACCCCTTCGGTCTTAACTTCTTTCTTCTCGGTGTGCTGCTTGACCTTTTCTTTGGTGTCGTCAGCCTTCTTATTCGTCTTGTCAATGTTCTTTTTGAACTTTGCCGCGAAGTCTGGCTTCTTTTTATCGGCACTCTCACATGCTCCGACTAACTTGCCACGCAACGGTGCCTTGTCAGTTGGTCCTGCTTGCCCTGCTGCCTTTTGTTCTGGTCCGAGGTCTTCCATCATATCATCTTCAACATCGTTCATCGCCTGATCATTACGACGATGACGCTTCATTTCGCGTTCTGGAATTTCACCTTCTTCGAAGTCGTCATATGGTCCGCGGATGTTGCCCATTGGATCTTTGTATCCTGCCAGATAAACGATTACACGGACGCCTGTCTTGTAATTGTCAATGGCCCATACACCTTCGACTTGCGGGTCAGCGAAGACCTTGCAGTTTGGCAAATCCATTTCTTTGACAAATCTTGCGTCAGCCTCTCTAGTAAACGCTGCCACAGCACCTTGCTTAGTGTCCGGAAAAACCTGAGTTGGAGTTCGACTAGTTGCTTCAGGAATACCCTCTGGATTGTTTGACTCAAGACCATCAGCCTCATACATTCCGTCGTACCGAGCAGACGGATCTAATCCATTGTCATAGTCTCGTCTGGCGACTCCGCCATGCTTCTTTCGTTTGTATACTGCCAAGAACAGACCACCACCGTTGCCGGAGCCTTGAACTTCAGCCCGCATGAGTTGTCCGGCACCCTCAGTAGAATTAGTCATTCGTTCTGGAGCATCGCCACCGTATCGGTAGTTTGGCTTTGGTTTGAATGATGGGTCAACTGCGGCCAGTGCTTTAGCAAGGTCCGCCATGCTTAGATGACCAGTTGCTGGTTTGTCCCACCAGGTTTTCAATTCCCCAGGCATTGATTCTTTTGAGTTTAGTTTGTATCCTAAACTCTTGAGAACTCTAGCCACTTGCGGAGCAACTGGTTGATTCACCGCCTCTTCTACTTGCTTGGGTTTGTTGGTAGGGGAAACTTCATATCCAACTGGGTTATATTTACTTAAATGCTTTGCGTGTGCTTCTGCTTGTCCGACTTTCTTTTGTTCTGGACCGAGTTCCTCAGCTATTGGAGGTAGCTGTGCCGGAACAAAACCCTTATTAGTTTCAACATAAACATCTTTGATATTCAACTTCATGCTGTTCTTTCTTCCGGGGATAACAACCTGCACGATGTTGCCCGTGATCTTATACACTCTAGCATACTGTCGGTAGTCACCGGAGCCAATCACCACTTCTTGATCAGGGCGAATAACCGCGGAATTTTTAGCCTCAGTCACGCCGACTTTTGTAAGGTCGCCAGGGTGTGACCAACCTACCCATTGAAGGCCCATTCCCTTATCCTCTTCTACTTGCTTCCTGTCATTCGCAAATTCTTTGTTAGTGGCTTTGACGATTCCAGAGAAGCGTTTGTTGGCGCGCTTTGTTGCCCAATCTGCTGCCCTCTTGTAGGCAGGATCTTCACCTTTTTTGGCTACAGCATTGGCAAATGTATCTAGTCCTGAGGCTTCTTTACCGGCTTTTTTTTTATATCGACCAAGCAATTCATTAGATATTTCATCCACTTGTAATCGTTGTAATCGGTCATCTGCCTTACTGATACCTTTGTTTCGGTGATCCCATTTCCTCAGCGATTTGCGAACAGGGTCATCCTGATGAGAGAACATCGGTTTACTACCAATGATGTTTGATGCCGCTGTCTTACCTTTCTCGGCCCCTACCTTATAGTTTTGGAGAGTATCAGGAGAGAGTTCGTCTAACTTTTCCAGACCAAGTGCCTCGTCAATGATATCATCGGCCCATTCGGATAACTCGCTGGAGTGATCAACTTCAGTGATGTTCTTATTCAGCTTACGCAGAATTGGCATCACTGATTCAATACGCGGATCAAGTTCGTTCGAGGCGAACATCTCGCTTAGGTCAGTTGAATCCTCATCTTCCGTCAGTGTAGGGGTCCATGATTCAAAGTAAGCATTGTATCCACGACGACCTGCCATCTTGTGTAGAGTCTCGCGCAAATTATTGTAGTGATTGACACCTTCATTCACCAATGATTGAGTTGATTCGTTGAACTGCCCATTTCTTGTGGCACGAACGAATCCGGCCATCTTTGTGTATTCTTCACAGAGCGAATGAATGTGCTTGCCTTGTTCGTCGTATGGTGTTCCACCTTCTGCGATATGTCTGGCATATACGCGGGCCAGACCTGGCTTCGTTGTGTCTAACAGAAAGCGTTCACCAGCGGCATTTTCCACGAAGATGCGTTCAATCGCACGATAGCGGCGTTCGCCTTCTTCCAGTTGTCTGGAGTGTTGTAGAATGATCTTGACCTGAGGAACAGCGTCAGAGTAACTTGACTTTCGGCCTGTGGCGTAGTAACCTTCTTCTACTTTCTTCTTGAAAAAGGTATCAAACTCTCCATCCTGGGCCCTCTTCATGAGTTTTTGTTTGTCATGCTTACCCTTTTCAATC
>Ga0194060_10000294_pt1 | contig 36100 bp, 37 predicted proteins | sample SepL225m_MetaG_FD_163427 | JGI IMG/M metagenome (GOLD analysis project Ga0194060, IMG submission 163427) | Anoxic zone freshwater microbial communities from boreal shield lake in IISD Experimental Lakes Area, Ontario, Canada - Sep2016-L222-5m | ecosystem: Environmental > Aquatic > Freshwater >...
GGGGGAGGGAGCTGGTAATTCGCGAATAAAAAACACCGGTTCGGCCGGTGTTTTTTGGACTTATTTTTTACCTGCGTCAATCGCTTCGCTCACAAGTCTGACAGCTAATTCTTCATCGTTATATGCGAGCACATATCCGGGATATAGGCGCTTCACGATTGGCTTCATGTCTGCTTCAGGTTTTCCAATGTCTTCGTTCTTCACCCAAACGACTCGTCCTTTGGCGCTATTCGGATCCGAAAGCGAAACTCGTTCGAAATCATCCTTTGCCGGGTTGAAGACTTCCGCAAAGCCCTTGCTCAAACCCTCATTTTGGAGCAAAGCATCAGGAATGCTTGATGTCTGGCAGAAACGCATGTCTTTTATTTTTGTAACGCAGCCTTCGTAGCCGAGCGCAGAAAGTGGTAGGGCGACATCTCCTTCGGCGATTGGCACGCGACCATCAGCTGCTACGCTCTCAATTTTCAATTCGCGTGTGATTTTTTCTTTGTACTCATCAAATCGCTCCGGGGTGAAGTCGGCTAGCTCCTGAACCACGCGCTTTCGGTCTGCTATGTATTCTGCTGGCGTGTAGCCGGCACGGGACTCGTGGCAGATAGAAGCGAGTACCAAATAAGTTTGGATTTTAGGATCTTCTGCCGCTTTGAGTTGTGATGCGAGCCCCCATGGACCTTCCTGATGAAGTTTCTTGATGAGCGGCAAAACGTCCATCATTGAAACGCCGAGTTCTTTTGTGATTCTCTCAACTTCCTCGCGAGTATCACCGACGACCATCATTGCGGCCGGATCCAAGCCATACTTCAAACGCCCTTCGAGGCCTTTGAGTCCGAGTGCTTCAGAGGCCTTTTTTAAATCTTCAAGATCGTGATCGAAAACCATTTGTTCGTCCGGATTCAGCGCACCTCCTTCGACGTCGATAGCCATATGAAAAAAATTTCATATTAATTAGTGTAATCATGATATCACGTCAGGTTTTTATTGTCTGAGTGGTATAATATTAGGCGTTAATAATATACATCGCTTATGTTAAAACAAAAGTTGAATATTTTTGAGAGGTCGGTACGCTTTTCTCTGGCACTGATTGCCTTCTTTTCCGCGCTTGCGATTTTCAAAAACCCGCTTGCTCAAATCGGCGTGATAATTTTCGGCGGAGTCATGGTGCTCGAAGTTGCCATGGGCAGATGTTGGTTGGCTGAAAAAGTCGGTATTCTGGAAAAATCCCCGAAGCATAAATACGGATCTCTTTATCGCTTTGCTTTACTTCTGGTTCAGATAGTATTTGGTTATGAATGGTTGGTTTCCGGTGTCTCTAAGATTTTGAACCCGGCTTTCATAGCCGGAATGTCCAAGTCCCTCGGAGCTTTTGCGCTTAATAATCCAAATGGCTGGTATCGCGACTTTTTGGTCAGTTTCGCGATTGGATATGCTGATATCTTCGGATACATGGTTGCTTGGGGAGAGCTGTTTGTCGGTCTCGGACTTATCTTTGCTGCAGGATTCCTGATGTTTGAGAGCCATGAAAACCATAGGAGCTTACTTGCGCTTTCGGTCGTGACTCTGCTTTTTGGAGCTTTTATGAGCGCGAACTTCTATTTTGCCGCTGGCTGGATGAGCCCATCAACACATTCGTTAAACATGATTATGTTCTGGATCCAGCTCGTGCTCGCTTACGTTTTCGGACACATGTTTGTGGAAGAAGAATAAGCATTCAAATCGTAAAAAACAGGCTTGACAAAAGCCTGTTTTTTGTTATATTGCCGTCGGGTCAGACCTTTTCTTTAATGGCGCTTTGCGCCAATCGGAGGCGTTCGTGGTCGAAAAGCCGAGTGCGGGTCCAGGAATTCAGACGAAGTATGGTGAAGTAAGTGTGGCGGTCGACCGTGTTCGTGGGAGCCCGAGGACGCTTATCACGCGTGGAAGACAGATCTTCGACATCGATGGCGCGATTCTCATCCTGCCTCACGGCACCGTGCTTCACATGTCGGGGCGCTGGGTCAAGGGACGATTCGACGTCTATGACCAGGGTGTCTGGGACGCGATGAGCGGAATGATGCGCCACAGGAAGAGGGCGGTTGAGTGGTACGAAACGCCCGAGCTTCTGGCACATCGCAGGACGGTTCACGAAGCACTTTCGTACATCAATATGTATGCCGGGCTGAAGGGTACGGTGCAGGCGAGTGTTCAGAAGCTCGCTCTGCACGTCGCGGCTGATCTTGTGAACGTTGAGAATGAGCACAAGGTTCATGCTTTCGAGGAGTTGGTGCACGGCGCGAACATGCGTGACAAGCGCAATCGCGTGAATCCCGGCAAGTCGGCGGCACAGCTGGTTTCGGCGAATTCGGAACTCTGGAATCGTCTGCGCGAAGTTGGTCGGATCTACCAATTCATCGATACCGACGTGCTCGCGATGCGGGCGCTGGTCGACGAGTATCACGGGGTCTTTGACGCCGTGCGCAGATTCGGCGAGTACTGGTTTCTGCGGGCGGCAAGTCGAAACGCGCTTTCGGGATCGGAAGTTGAGAGGTTCATGGAAGGTGCCGCGAGGGCAACGACGCTGCTTCAGGGCATTACGGCGCGTCCGTATGTGCGCATCAGCGAGCATCTTCAGACGGTGCTTGCCCGAGACTTCGTGAGTCCCGGAAATCACGGACGGATGGAAATTCGGATGCTCACGTCGGAACTGCGTGATCGGGCGCGGGCTTCGGAGCACATCGAATCCGTGCAGAAGACGAACATCGAGAACGGCTACTTGCAGTCTTCGCCTCTCATTGGAGACGGATTCAAGCAGGCGGTTCGGGAGCTGCGCAAGCGGACTCTGCGGGCCATGTGGAGGGCGCAGGGAAGTGTCTCTAGCGCCCTTCGGGAGGAGGCCCGTAGCTGCATCCAGGCTGTTCAGGACCGCTATGACGGAGCCGACCTTGGTGGTTCGCGAAAGTGGATGCTGAACGTGCGTAATTCGGTTCGCGAGTTCACCTCGTACCTTGGCTGAGTAGTTCGGATTCGGTGTCATATGAACAGGGATTTTAGCCCCTGTTCAATTTTTTTTGTCCTGGTAAGATTGCTTGGCAATAATCTAAGCACTTTTCGTTGATTTTGATTCTATGGCTGTTTTTGAAATGCAGGGTTCGGCTTTTAACGGGCGAGCGATTGATTTTGAAAAAGAACTCAACGGTGAGCAGTTTGCGGTCGTAAAAGGTGGTGATGGGCGAGTTTTGGTTTTGGCTGGTGCCGGTTCCGGAAAGACCCGCACGCTTGTGTATCGTGTGGCTTATCTGCTCGAACAGGGCGTGCGTCCGGATGAAATACTATTATTAACTTTCACAAATAAGGCTGCACGCGAGATGCTTGATCGGGTTTCGGCTTCGCTTGGACGAGCAGCGCCGGGTTTGTGGAGCGGAACTTTTCATCATGTCGCAAATCGGATTCTTCGGGCGGCACCGGAACGGGTCGGCTTGCAAAAGAATTTCACCATCATGGATGAAGACGATGCTAAAGATTTGATGAAGCTCGCGGTCAAAGAAGAAGGTGTCGACACCTCGCAGAAGCGTTTTCCTTCGGCGAACGTGGTTAAATCGATTGCGAGTTATTCGCGTAACGCTTCCAAAAATTTATTCGAAGTGATTACTCGCAAATATCCGCAGTTCTCTGAAATCGAAGGCGATATTTCTCGCGTAATCAGAAAGTATGATGAGAAAAAACGCGCTGCGAATGCCGTCGATTTTGATGATTTGTTAGTTTTGCTTCGTCGAATGCTCGTCGATTCCGAATCGGCTCGCTATGAATGGTCTTCGCGATTTAAATATGTTTTGGTCGATGAGTTTCAGGACACGAATGCGCTGCAGTCGGATGTAGTTGATGCGCTTTCTTCGGTTCACAAAAATCTTCTTGTGGTTGGCGACGATGCGCAATCGATTTATTCTTTTCGCGCAGCCGACATCGGGAATATATTGTCATTCCCAAAGCGCTACCAGGACGCGAAAACTTTTCGTCTGGAAACAAATTATCGTTCGACGCCGGAAATCTTGGAACTCGCGAATGAAAGTATTTCGCGCAATGCTAATCAATTTAAAAAACATTTGAAGAGCGCGATTGCAAGCGGGGAGAAGCCATTTTTGGTGCCGACCGCGAGTGCGCACGAAGAAGCGCATTTCATTGCCGAAATGCTCACGAAAATCAACGGCGAAGGACGTCCGTTTTCCGACGCCTGCGTTCTGTTCCGCGCCGCACATCATTCGCAACAGCTTGAATTTGAGCTCATGAAGCGCGGGATTCCTTATGAATATCGCGGAGGCATGAAGTTTTTTGAGCGTTCTCATATTAAAGACGCGCTGGCTTTTGTGCGCTTGTCGGTGAATCCGAAAGACGAAATGGCCTGGATGCGTGCGCTTCTTTTGGGGAAAGGAATCGGGGAGGCGGCTGCTCGCAAAGCTTTTATTTCTCAGATCGAAGCTAAAACTTTGGCGGAAGGTTTGGTGTTAATTCCGTCGGCTTTAACTTCGCGTTCGCGGGAAGGATTCAGAGAAATAGAAAGCGTGATTCGCGCCGTGATGGGTAACTCCGATTCGGCGTCTTCAATGATTCGCGCGGTTCCAAAATCTGTTTATCGCGATATTCTCGCGGCCGAGTTTCCGAACTTTGAAGAAAGACTTGATGATTTGGAGCAGCTCGCGGTTTTTGCGGCGCAATATGATGATCCGGCGGCGTTTTTGGCCGAAGTCAGTTTGTACGACGGAATCGTAGCGCAAAGATCCGGCGATGATGATGTAAATGAAGATCATTTAGTGCTTTCGACTATTCATCAAGCGAAGGGTCTTGAGTGGCACACGGTTTTTGTGATGCATTTGTGCGATCAATATTTCCCAAATCGGCGCGCCATGGAGGAACCGAATGGCTTGGAAGAGGAACGTCGCTTGTTTTACGTGGCCGTGACTCGGGCGGCGCGAAAACTATTTTTGACTTACCCGTCTGTCATGGGGGATGAGTATCTTGAGGTGGTTCAGCCTTCGATGTTTGTTGATGAAATCTCGCCTCACCTATACGAGAAACTCGAGCTTCGTTATGCAGGTCGAAAAAAAGAAGAACGCGGGCGGGGGCATCACGAAAAATCTGACCGTACCGCTACGGTTTGGAAAACGGATGATGAATTTAAAGATGATGATGGGGTAATTGAGCTTGATAGTTTTGGCGAACCTAAAAAATAAACATATGACACTTGGTGAACGTTCGATTGAAATGCACAAAAAATTCGGCGGCAAGATTGAAGTGACGGCAAAAGTTCCGCTTGCAACACGCGAAGATTTGTCGCTCGCATATACTCCAGGAGTTGCTGATGTGGTTCTGGCTGTAGCCGCAAATCCGGCTTTGGCGTTTGAACTTACATGTCGGAAAAATACCGTCGCAGTTGTTTCTGACGGGTCGGCGATTCTCGGACTCGGGAATTTGGGTGCTTTAGCATCGCTTCCGGTTATGGAGGGAAAGGCGGCGCTATTCAAGTCTTTTGGCGGGGTTGATGCTTTTCCGATTGTTTTGAATACTCAGGATGTTGAAGAGATTATCGAAACCGTGGTACGAATCGCGCCTTCCTTTGGTGGCATAAATTTGGAAGATATCTCGGCGCCGCGCTGCTTTGAAATCGAAGCTCGTTTGCGCGAGCTTCTCGATATTCCGGTTTTTCACGATGATCAGCACGGCACGGCTATTGTAGTGCTGGCCGCACTTTTGAATGCGCTTAAAGTCGTCGGAAAAAATATTGCTGATGTGCGAGCGGTTGTTTCGGGCGCCGGCGCCGCCGGGACTGCAGTTGTTAAGCTTTTGATGCTTGCCGGACTTCGCGACGTTGTGGTTTTTGATTCTAAGGGCGCGTTGCATTCCGGAAGAACTGATTTGAATGATGCCAAGATCGAACTCATGAAAATGACGAATCCGCGAAATGTTTCGTCTGATTTGCGGGGAGCTTTGGTTGGTGCTGACTTATTTCTCGGTTTGAGCCAGCCGGGAGTTGTGGATGAATCCGGAATTGCGAGCATGGCACCACGGGCAATCGTTTTTGCGATGGCGAATCCGACTCCGGAAATTATGCCTGATTTGGCTAAGAGCGCCGGTGCTATGGTGGTCGCAACCGGTCGCTCTGATTTTCCAAATCAGGTCAATAACGCCTTTATTTTCCCAGGGTTTTTTCGCGGACTGCTCGATGCACGTGTCAAAAAGGTGACAGAAAAAATGAAGCTCGCAGCTGCCCATGCTCTTGCTGAAACTGTAGACAATCCGGGTCCTGAAAATATCTTGCCAGACATTCTTGATACCCGAATTTCGGGTATCATAGCGAAGGCTGTGCGTGATATGGTATAATATGTCAGGATTCTCTAAACAGTCATTATGCAGAGGAGGTTTGCGGGTTACGGAACATACAAGCGCCGCAGTCAGCGCGGTGCGCTTGCTGTTCAATTGATGATAATTACGTTCGCCTTAATTGGTGGAGCGGGTTATTTTGCAGCCAACAATAATCCTTCTGAAGTTAAGACTGAAGCCGTGAGCGTTGCAGCTGTGAATGCAGCACCTTCATCGTCACCAAAATCCGATCTTGATCAGACTTTGGAATTACGCGATACGACAGGTGGAAAAACTCAAGCCAGATTTACGCGTAAAATTACCGACGGCAAGTCGGTATTTTCCGTGATTGGAGAATTGCCGAAGCCTGAAAATAATTATTATTACGAAGTCTGGGCGGTGCAACCTGATCCGTATAAGTTTATGTCGCTCGGCGCCATGATTCTGCGCACCGACGATAAATTCGGTCTTGCTTTCGAAGTAAAAGATGACCTCCGAGGTTTTTCCGAAATAATTATCACGCTTGAAAAAAACGACAAAAATCCGGCACCAAGCACGCATATTCTGGAGGGCAAATTTTAAATACTTCTTACAGTATTAAAAAGAACCGGCTCAATTCGAGTCCGGTTTTTTGGTCGCGGGCTGTGCTTCGCCCCAGCCAGGCTTGCGCCTGAGCGGAACAACCGCATTTGCCTCGGCTGATTTCTTTGCGACTTCTTCGGGCGTCAGAACGGGTGCGACGGGTTCCGGTTGCTTAGGCTCTGGAACCGTCGGTTCAGGTTTTTTCAGCACTTTTTTAGGCGGTGACGCCGTCTTCACGGTGTCCTTTTCTGTGGCCGGAAAAGGAACGTATCCGGCAGCCTCCATGACGCAGGTATAGGTTCCTGAGTTCGAGTCGCCACCGAAGAGGCGTCGAATCTCCTTGAAGGACGGAAGTATGCTCCACAGAAGCCCTTTGTGTGAGTTGTACTGGTAGGGGTTACCGATTTCTTCGAATCTCGGACCGCGACCATTGTTTTCGTGGAAAGCCTTGAAATGCTTGAGAAGTATTTCTCTGGCTTCACTCAGCTCTTCAGGCGTGTACTCAGACTCTCCGGGTTTCATGGCTAGCCTCTCCTTGTATGAGGTTTATTTGCTCGCAAACGAATATCATCATGGAGGGGATAGTTGTGTCAATTTTTATTTATTATTATGGTTTAAAGCCGGAAACGTGCCGATTTAGTCTTGTTCCGAGTAGGCTAGCCGGTTTGATGGTTCTTTCTCCGAAATGGTTATTTATTTTATCGCAGGCCGAGGCTGCGATTATCCGTTTGCGATCGGATGTCCAAAGTGGTAGCGGAGTTTTTGTGGAGCTGATTAGGTTGTGGGTCGTGATACCAAGTGCGCGGATCGGGCCGCTTCTTGCGCCCGACATTATTATCGGTAAACTTGTTTCGAGAAGTGTCTTTGCATCGAAAGTCGGTGCGTCCAGGGTGCGCATGAGACGAAATGATCCTTCGAAGTTTTTATACCTACCCCAGGTGGTAATTTGGCGGGCCAGAAGACCATCTCTTCGCAACCTACGCGCAACCTTTTCGCATATAGCAAAAAGCGTTGGCTTAAGTATGCGTGAATCGGCGCTATCAAGCGGCATCGTATAAGAATTTCCAACAGATTTTGCTGTCGAGCTGATTGAGATTACCGGAGACTCGTCGATGCCTTTCGTGATTAGTTTGTATATTGCGCCGAGAATCCCGAATTCATTCTCGAGCAGATTATCTGGAGCTTCAGCTATTTGCTCGTTTGTTTTCAGGCCGAGACGCTCCATGTGCAAGCTGACGCGTGGTCCGATTCCAAGTAGCTCGTTTGGTTTTGTTGTTTTCATTATCACCGAAACCGAGCTTGGTCTAATGATATAAAGACCGTTTGGTTTTTCTTTGTCAGAAGCAAGTTTAGCAAGCAGTTTATTCGGCGCGATACCGATTGAACAGGTAATGCACTCGCCGAGTTCACGGCGCATGTCTTCTTTTATCGCAATGGCTAGTTCGCGAGCATGTTCGTATGATTTTGCGTAACCGGTCATATCGAGCCAACATTCGTCGATAGAAAATACCTCAACCAGATGTGTATATCTTTTAAAGATTGTTACGAAACGATGATTGGCCTCGATATAAGCTTCATTGTCGCCATCAACGATGATTAAGTTAGGAGCTATTTTGAGCGCCTCGTACGAGTTCATGATTGATTTCACGCCCAGTCTTTTAGCTTCATATGAGGCAGCGGCGATAATTGAACGTGTTCCGGGTTTACCACCAACACCAATAGGCTTTCCGCGGAGCAGGGGGTTAGCCTGTTGTGCTACGGAAGCAAAAAACGCATTCATATCGATGTGAAAAATGATGCGTTCAAGCATATATATTTACGAGCAAGCGTCGGGCTCCAGTCGTGCATGTAGATTTGCGGAGGAGGAGCGCGCAAATCACGATTATTCTTCGGTATTCCTCATTTCATTGCTGACATGTTTGGAATCTAATGTGTATGAAAACTCATTTTTAATGCGAGCTTCAAAATCACAATTTAGATGATTCAAAATATATCGGCATTGAGCATGGTACGTAGTGTAAGAATATTTTAGAAAAATCATACCGGAACCCGGCGCTTGGGCGCCTCCCTTAGTACCGCATTAATTTAATTTTGACGCTAAAGCTCTCATCTTTGGCGAGCTGTCTCGCGCTTCAGGCGAAAAAATCCTCAAAGTATGTTCAATACTTCTGCGGTTTTTTTGCCCTCCAGCGCGAGGCATCTCATCCAAAGCTGAAAGCTTTCCCGTATAAAACTAAACTAATGCGGTACTAATTCTCATTATAAATTTCGAGGAGACGCCATTCTAATGTTTCAGTATTAAATTGTAGTTTAAATATATTAGCGTTAGATTTTTCGGATACCGTGAAGAAGAAAATCCTTGAATCGCCGTCACGTGCCTTATGTACCATGTTGACGCTTCCTATTTGATAGTCTCGATTATTCCAGCGCATTGAAAGGGGACGTACTACGGGCGATCTGAATTCAACCGTAGTCTCGACCGGTTCATTGATGTGATCGTACATCGGCAAAATGATTTATGATTTAGAAAGCTGAAGGATATGGTGTTAGTGAAAGCGGGGCGCGTACAAGTTTCATCGCTGTCTGCTTCTTTTTCTGACTGTCGTTTTTATGGGCAGCGAATCTGCGCGACATTCGAAATTTTCGACGATTGAAAATCTTCATTGTGAGCGAAGAGAAAAGCGATGATTGTAGCATATATTTATTGGTAAAATGTGTTGGGGAGGTAAATTTAATCAGCCCTTTTGTTTAAGGAAATGGCATATGGGTGGGGCTAGGGATTAGAGGTTAGAGCTTAGGGATTAGGGATGTCCTACGTATACTTTCGGATAATCGCGCGGACTATACCTTGGACCGTTACGTCGTTTGTATAGATCGGTTGCATGGTGCTGTTTGCCGGCTGGAGCCTGATTCTTCCCGGTTCTTTGTAGAATCTTTTTAGTGTCGCGTAGGTGTTTTCGAGCAGCGCGACAACGGTGTCGCCGTTATTTGGTTTTTCGTTTTTTTCAACTACCACGAAGTCACCCGGGAGAATGCCATCTTCTATCATTGAAGTTCCCATGACTTTCAAAACATATGAGAGCGACGGATCGCGTACCAGTTCTTCCGGAATAGTCATGGTTTCTCGGCCTTCGAGGGCTTCGATTGGTGTGCCAGCGGCGATTAAGCCGAGAAGGGGGAGTTCGAAAGCTGTGCGCTTTGGAGTTTCTTCGGTCATGGCGACTCCACGAGCAGTGCCATCTTTTGTGAGATATCCTTTCTCTTGGAGGGTGCTGATGTACTGCGCGACCGACGCTTTTGATGAGAGTTCGAAGTGTTCAGCAATTTCCGCGTAGGAAGGAGCGTAGCCTTCTGTAGCGACGAACTTTTTCACAAAGTCCAGAATGTCTTTTTGTTTTTTGGTGAGCGGTTGAGAAATCATATGTTCGTGTTATGTTCGTATTATAAACGAACCAAACATGAACGCAAGTGTCGGCTGTGGATAAGTATGTGCGCGGCCGTAAACAAATAGTTTTTGTTATACTACGAGCAGTAGATTTAGATTATATTTATGGTTATTCAACCGTGGTGGACTGATGCGGCTCTCGTAATAATCGCTATTTTATATTCGATTGATGGTATTCGAAGAGGCTTTCTTTTGGTTCTGACCGAAGTGGTTGGTTTTTTGATTTCGCTTCTGCTTGCCTTTGTCGGTTATGTTCAGGTCGCGAAGATTATTTTGAAGTTCAAAGAAATTCCGATCTCGTTTGCAAATGCGATAGCTTTTTTTGCAATCTGGATCTGTATCGGCTTGCTCTATCCATTTTTCGCGCGGATTATTTATCGAAAGATTCCTGATGACATAAAAAATCACAAATTAAATAAGTGGTCTGGGTTCCTGCCGGCGCTTTTGGATGCGCTCGTGCTCTTCATGGTGGTTCTGCCGCTACTTGTAACTCTGCCGCTTTCCGGTTCGGTTAAGCAGGCTGTGTTGAGATCAAATCTCGGTGCTCCGATAGCGCGTTTCTCGGATCGCATCGATCGCAGCATTAATAATATATTTTCTCCGGCTGTTAAAGATAGTCTGGCCTTTCTTACGATTCATCCAAAGTCTGACGAAAGCGTGAGTTTGAGATTTAGTTCAACCAATCATTCGGTAGATGAAGAAAGCGAGTCGACGATGTTTGAGCATGTGAATAGCGAAAGAATTGCGCGCGGAATAAAGCCTCTTGTTTACGATACGAAGCTTCGTGATTTGGCTAGAAAATACGGTGAAACTATGGTTGAACAGGGTTTTTTCTCGCATAACGGCAAAGATGGAAGCACGCCCGGTACCCGCGCCGGAAACATGAAAATCGAATATCGCGTTCTCGGTGAAAACTTGGCTTTTGCGCCTGATGTTGAATATGCCTATGATGGTTTGATGAATTCCGAGGGCCATAGAGCTAATATTTTATCTAAAGACTACGGAAAATTAGGCGTTGGGGTAATCGACGCCGGAATCTACGGAAAGATGTTCGTGCAGGAATTCAGCGACTAAACACAATAAATCAATAAAGCAAGAAATCAACGCGACGAAACTCGCATTGATTTCTTCTGCGTAATCCCGTAAGGTTTCAAGAAGTTTGATTTTTTGATTTCTTGATTTTTTGTTTTTTCACTCCGATCGTATGCAATTCGTGGAAGTTGTGACTAAAGGTCAAGCCGATAAAATCTGCGATCAAATCGCCGATGCGGTTTTGGATGAATATTTGCGTCGCGAGCCCAATTCGCGTGTATCTTTAGAGGTTTTTGGATCCCACGGAATGATGGTTATTGGCGGTGAAGTTACTTCTAAGGCTGATTTTGACGTCGCAACCGTCGCCAAGCAGGTCTATCACGAAATCGGTTATCTTGATGAGATTGAGCCTTTTGTGAACATTGCTCTCGATTCTCCTGATTCGATTCGTACAAGTGAACGTGGTGGTGCTAACGATATGTGCATCGCGAGCGGTTATGCTACGAATGCGACGCCGCAGTTTTTACCGGCTTCTTTGGTACTCGCGCAAGCTATCGCAAAACGGCTGGATGATTTGCGTCTCACGGATTCTTCTTTCAATTGGCTGCGTCCGGACGGAAAAGTCATGGTTGGCTTTGATGGTCAACATCCGAAGTTCATCAAAATCATGGTTCAACACGATGACTCGGTTGATGATTCGATGGTTCGCACCAAGCTTTTCGAACGCGTGGTTGCGTCCATGCTTCGGAATTTGGACGGCGTGAAAGTTGATATCAACTATTCCGGAAAAATTACTCAGGGCGGCTTTCAAGTTGATACCGGCGTGACGGGAAAGAAGCTCGCAGCCGATACTTATGGTGGCGTTTTGCCCTGGGGCGCCGGTTCGCTTTCCGGAAAAGATCCGTCAAAAATCGATCGTTTGAGTGCTTATATGTGTCGATTTGCGGCTAAAAACTTAGTTGCGATGGGTGCAGGCCGCACCGTTATGATTGAGGCGATTTATTCTCGTGGCGAAGAAAAACCGGTATTTTTGCGCGCCCGTACCGGAGAAGGTAAAGATTTGACCGAAACCGTGAAAGAAAAATTTGATTTTCGCCCGGCTTCGATATTGGAGCGGCTTGATTTGCGCCGTCCGATTTATAAAGCAACGGCTTGTTACGGGCATTTTGGGCGGAACGAATTTCCTTGGGAGAAGCTGGACGTTAAATAATTGAAGGTGCTGTATTTTTCTGCTAGAGTTTAGTTTCGCGGAAGTGTTTTATTTTCTCTATGTTAAAAGAAGGCCTCAGAAAACTATTGCCGGAAATCACAGCTCTTATAATTTTTGTTTTGGTATTTTTCGGGCAATCTATCTTCGCGTCTTTCAAGCCTATTAAGAATGAAACGCCAAAAGATGAGATAAAAATTACCGAGCCGGTTAAAGTAGCCGTAGCAGCTGCTTCACACATCAAGACTCCGGATTTTGTGAAAGGCTTTTATATGACTGCCGGTACGGCTATGGACGCCAAGCGCCGTGCGCCGATGTTTAAATTGCTCAAGGAAACCGAACTAAATGCCGTTGTAATCGATATCAAGGATGACTACGGTCGCATCGCTTATCCAGCCAAAGATCCGGAACTCGCGAAACATCTCTCTGAAAAAACCAGCATGAAGGATATCGACGTATTGATTAAGGAGCTGCATGACTCAGGCATTTACGTGATTGCTAGGCTTTTTATCTTTCAGGATCGGGCGCTGGTTGAATCTAATCCTAAGCTCGCGGTTCAAAGCACGGCCGGTGGCGTCTGGAAGGACTTTAAGGGTATTTCCTGGATCGATGCGGCTGCGGAAGAGGCGTGGAGCTATAACGCCAGAATTGCGCGTGATGCATATGCACTCGGCTTTGATGAAATTCAGCTTGATTATATTCGTTTTCCGTCTGACGGAAACATGAAACTCGTGAAATATACGCATTTTGACCCGCTTAAAGAATCGCGCTCCGAGGTGATGACCAGATTCTTCAAATATATGGATACGGAAGTGCGCCAAAAGGGAATTCCGATTAGTGCCGACCTGTTCGGTTTTGCGTTTTGGTATCGCGATGAAGATTTAACCATTGGTCAACGTATAAGAGATGCGGCGCCGTATTTTACGGCTCTTTCGCCAATGGCTTATCCTTCACACTACCCGCCGGGCACGCTCACATTTAAGAATCCAGCCGAGCATCCTTACGAAATCGTGGCTGAAACTCTAAAGCGCGGTAAAGATATCATGAAAGAATGGCCGGAAGTGAAATGGCAGGCGCGGCCGTGGATACAGGACTTCGACATCGGCGCAGATTATGACAAGGCGAAAGTGCAGGCTCAGATGAAGGCGGTTGTGGATGAAGGTGGCTCCGGCTGGCTCATCTGGAACGCGCGAAACGTGTATACTGAAGACGCCTTTTTGGCGAAAAATAACAAATAGCTATTCATAAATAACTTATGAAAAAAACCGTTCTTGCGCTCGCGCTTCTGTTCCTAGGTGCTGGTTGTGGAAATCAAAATACTACTGGTACGGTAACGCCATATGGTACGAGTCAGGATTTGCTGGATACGCGGGCTCCGGTTGCAGCTTACGATCAAAATAATCCTATTACTGCGAAAACTGATAATAACTCAGCCGCTGAAACTAAAAAGAATATGGAATGGAAATTTCCTGGAAAGTTACCAGATGCGGATTTGTTGAAAAAAACCGTCGTGATCGAGACCGCAAAAGGCAATATCGAATTCGAGGTTTTTGGCGCCGAAGCTCCGCTCGCCGCTTCAAACTTTCTTTATCTAACAAAAGGCGGATTTTATAATGGTCTGACATTTCATCGTCGCGAAGAAGGCTTTGTGATTCAGGGCGGTGATCCTTCTGGCAATGGCACCGGCGGCCCTGGCTATCGTTTTAACGATGAACCTGTGAAACTCAGCTACGATCGCGGAATTGTAGCCATGGCGAACGCGGGACCGAATACCAACGGCTCGCAATTCTTCATCATGCTTGGGAATACTCCACTGCCACCGTCATATACTATCTTCGGTAAAGTAACCAAAGGTATGGAAGTGGTTGATAAGATTGTGGTTGGGGATAAGATGACTTCGGTAACGGTTAAATAACATTTCTCGGGGGACTACAGAAAGTGCGGACCTATTCGCTCGTCAGGCAAAGGTACGGCTGATTGCCTGACGACGAATAGGCTCCGTACACTTTCTTCGGGCATACGCCAACTTTTTTCGGCTCCGGCAATTTATCAAGTGTGAGGTGGTGAGAAAAAACATCCATGAAAAAGAAAAATCAAGAAATACGCATCACAGCCACATCTTTTTATCAATATTCGAAGTGTCCGGCTTGGCCTTGGCATGAAGCTTTTTCTGATGCCAAACTACGCGCGCCGGTTTCGGCCATGACGGAGAAGCTTTGGAAAGATGGCCTTTTGCATGAGGCAGAAATGGTGGCCCTCAAATCGAAAAAAGCCAGCATGGTTGAAATCAAACATGAAGGCGACCTGGAGGACCAGGCAAAAATGACCCTGAAGCACATGAAAGACGGTGCTGGGTTGATTTATCACGGCGTACTCATGGATGGGAATTATGTCGGGATTCCGGATTTGCTGGAACGAGTTGATGGAACTTCAGATTTGGGTGATTGGATGTACGTTCCGTGCGATATCAAACGCTCGTCTCACTTTGAAGAGGTTCATCGGTTGCAGCTGTGTTTCTATTCGGAATTGCTGAAAAAAGCTCAGGGAGTGATGCCGGAGCGTGCTTATATTATTGATGCAACTGGCGCCACGCATGAATTGGTCGTCGCTGATTACGAAGAAAAATATCACTTAAAATTGAAGGAAGTAGAAGAATTGCTTTCCGGGGAGAAGCCGGAACCGCATCTTTACGGTTCCTGTAAGCAGTCGCCGTATTTCAAACAGTGTATTTTGGATGCCGAGGGCGAAGACGATGTTGCTTTGATTTACAAGATTCGTGCCGACGAAAGAGAGGCTTTGCTGAAAGGTGGTTATGGAAAGCTCAAGAAGCTAGCCGGAGCCAACCTTGGAAAGTTGAAAGCTAAAGTTCCTTCGATTACTCAGCCGCGTTTGGAAAGATTAAGGCTTCAGGCTGAGGCTTTGCGCGATAAAAAAGCCGTGATTGTTGAGAAATATAATTTTCCAAAAGCCAAAACGGAAATATATTTCGACATGGAATCTGATCCTTTGCGCAGCGTGCATTATTTGTTTGGATGCTTGGTGGTACGCAACGGAAAGTCTGAGTTCAAACCTTTTCTTGCGAAGAAACCGAGCGGCGAAGAAAAAGCTTGGAAAGAATTTCAGGCTTTCATCGGGCGCTACAAAAACCTGGCGATTTATCACTATGGTTGGTATGAAATTATCGTGATAAAAGAGCTCACGGAAAAATACGGGATCACGAAAACTGCGGCGCGCGTGCTTGGTAATCGCGAAATCATGATTGATGTGCTGCCGATTGTTTCGCGTTCGGTTTTGTTTCCGGTATATTTTTATTCTCTCAAAGATATTGCTAAATTTCTCGGTTTCAAGTGGCGCTCTTCGGACGCGTCAGGCGCGAATTCGATTGCCTGGTATCATGATTGGTTGGAGAAAAAAGATAAAAAGATATTGCAAAAAATCGTCGATTATAATGAGGATGATGTCTTGGCGACTCGGCATCTCGTTGAATGGATGAAGACGGCTAAATAACTTTTCGGGCTTACACGAGCGCTGATTTGGGCGTGTGTGTGGCGGCCAAAGATACGGCTGATTGGCCGGCTCACACACGCCCAATGTCGCTCGTACGACTTCAAACATACTTTATCGCATCATCTTTCTACGCCGCGATTTTCGACTTACAAAACCCCATCGTTATAATCAACGATGGGGTTTTTGCTTGCGAGAGAAAGGCGCTACAATTTCTTCAAAAATCCGTCCGCTAGCTCGATATGTTTTTTCAGCCTTTCCGGTGATTTTCGCATTTGTTCAAATAGTGAAGCTAGTCTTGGTTGAGCTTTTAATATCTCATCATGGCGGGAAAGAAAACGCCAAAAAAGCGCGTCCATGATTTTTTCCCATTCGCCGCTTGGATAGTCGCTGATATTGCGAATATAGTTTGAACTCGTTAGGTGAAATTTGGTGGTGATAGATCCGCCGTCGACGTACTGGCTTTGCGCAAAGACGTTCGGAACCACGGCCCATTCGGCGGCATCGATAAAATTTTCCATGAACCAGGCGTGGATCAGCTTCGGCTTGACTTCGGTGAGCAATAAAAAGTTTCCAAGTACGGTCAGCCTTTCGGTATGGTGGCAATAAGCTGTCTCCATGACTTTTTTAATCGTCAAATCGACCGGGATAATACCGGTAGTCCCGCTTATAAAAGCCTTGCTCAGCTTGCGCTGATTATGGAGAGAATTCATTTCCGGCAATTCCTTGCCGTGATTAGCGTAAATAGCTCGTGTAAATTCACGTGAACCGAGTATTTGACGAATAAAACCTTCAAGACTATTCAGTCTGATCGGGTGACGGCGCGCGTGATGAAGTGTGGCGTCCAAAACCTGACGCGGTGTGAGTAGCCCGATATTTAAAAGCGGGGAAAGCAGGGAATGGAAAAGCGCATGTTCGCCTTCGGCGATCGCATCTTCATAGTCACCAAACTCGGCCAGGCGATGGCGCAAAAAATCCTCAAGCCAAGCCGCGGCTTCGGTGTGAGTCGTCGGATACATGAAGCCTTCGGTGTGCCCGCCGTGACGCCTAAAATTCTTTTCAACGTAATCAAAAGCTTCATGTGCGGTTTCGCAGCGGTTTGGATAGTGCAATTCAGGAATCGGTGCGCTTTTCGGAAGTCTTTTGCGGTTTTCATTTTCAAAACTCCAGCTTCCGCCAACCGGTTCGCCTTTTTTATCAATTAAAACCCCGAACTTCTTGCGCATTTTGGCGTAGAAGGCCGACATCTGCACGTGAGGATTTCCGCCAAGCATGGAAGCGGTTTCCCGAGTGGAGAGAAGGAAGGCCGGGGAGTTGTGGGTGACGATTTTGAGTTTAGCTTTCTTGATTTCGCGAGTTATTTCCTCGGCGAGGGCGAAATCATGAACATCAGCGATGTGGACTTCGCGATATCCGTGTTTTCGGATATCTTTGAGTACCAGTGCGAGCGTCGGAAAGCTTTTTATGTCGGCGTACCTGACGTGGACCTTGTGTTGAAGCTTCGAGGCGTAGGCCTTCATCGAAGCGCGGTGTAAAATCAACTTCTGTTTGTGAAATTTGAAACGGGTAAAAAAATGCGGTGATTCATAGAGCCAAGTAGACTTGGCGCCTTTTTGTGCCGGGTGCTCGGCAAAAAGTTGGTGCGGAAAAATTAGAGCGGCGAATGACATATGCGAGAGCGACAAGCTTCTCTTGACACTCATTGTGCCTGACCCGCGAAAACACCGCTAGGGGGCTGGGGAAGAATGTCAAAGAGTGCTAAAGTATTTGTACAAATATGTTCACAGCGATAAAGAGATTCCTGGTCGAAAATCAGATTGTTATTGTACTTGTCGGGCTTTTGGCTGGGCTTTTCTATCCGGAGCTTTTTAAGCCTTTCCATTCCTGGAACACCTTCATGTTGCAGTTGATATTTTTTCTTTCCGCGCTTCGGATTGATATCAACGACTTGAAAAAATACACCCTCGATTGGAAAATGAACCTGCTCGCCGCTTTTTTTATGCTGGTTTTTTTGCCGGTCGCGGTTTATCTGCCGCTTAAATATTTCGCGCCACATTGGGCGCTTGCATTTCTGATCGCGCTTGCCGGTCCGACCGGTATGACGATTGCGCTCGTAGCTGACTTTTTTCACGGAAAAACTTCTCTCGCGCTCGTTATTTCAGTTGTTACGAGTATTCTCGCGCCGTTCACCATGCCGATAGTTTTTCAGATTTTCGCCGGTGCTGAAGTTCATATTCATGCTATTTTCATGCTTCGAGAACTCGCGACCGCGATTTTGATTCCTTTCATTCTTGCGTATATCGTGAGCCGTTTGGTACCGAAGTTGGTTGCGCGCGGAAGTTCGATTTGGCGCACTGTATCGGTGATGATTTTTGGCCTTCTAATCGCTTCGATTGTCAGTAAAACTGCGGTTGTGGCTTCAGACCCGGCCGCGCTTCATCTGTCGCTCAAGACTTTTGTGGTGCTCATGATAACTTTCTTTTACATCGCATTCCTGGTCTGGATTTCTTATCGCATGATTTATTGGCGCAATGTCTCGGAACGTATCACGATTGCGCTTTGCATGATGTACATGAATTTTACGCTCGCGCTATATGTTGGTGATCAGTTTTTCAGTGAACAGAAGGTTGTGCCTCAACTTGTGGTAATTGTCCTACTTCTTGATGTGATGCTGCCTTTTTTGAAGGTCATGGCCGGGCGCGTGGTGGAAAATGAAATGAATAAAAAATAAGCAAACAGAAAACCGGCACGAGCCGGTTTTTTTGTGTTTATTGGCGGATGTATTCTGGTTTCTTGTACCCCGGGGCTACGTATCCTGGTCTCACATATCCCGGAGCAACATAGCCGGGGCTCACATAACCAGGCGACGTATATCCTGGGTTTACGTATCCGGGGCGTGTGTAGCCTGGATTCACGTAACCCGGAGCTGTGTAGCCGGGGGCGACGTAGCCTGGGCTTACATATCCCGGAGCAACGTATCCAGGGGTTGCGTATCCGGGGAACTTATAACCTACTTTTTTGTAGGCTGCCGGAACCGGTTTTGCCTTTACGGCCGGAGCTTTTGATTTTGGTGCAGTCGCAGCTGAGGATCCAAGCGTCAGTATGCTTGTGGCGGCAGCGAAGAGGATGACGGCGGAAAATAGAGCCATCTTCATCGTCTTATCGGCGAGTGCCGGACTATTCAGAACTTTCTTCTTCATAAAAATTTTTGCGTTGATGTAATTATATCATGCTATCTATCATATTCGGCGATAAGCATGTTGCCGTTAGAAGTTTCATAAACAAAGTCGGCTTCATTTTGTGCAATTTGTTTGAGCGTTGCCGAAGCTGGGTAGTAGCTCGGAATAAGTAAATATACTTTATCTACTTTCGCGATATCCATGGCTCGAAGTGCATAGATTCGGAGCGGTGACTGCCAAGCCATTTCCAAAAACACAGAATAGATTTCTTCCTGTGCCGGTAGCGGATACATGGGAATTGGTTTTCCTTGGGCTCTTTCGAACCCAAGCATTTCGAGCGCTCTAACAGAGGTCATTTGATCTGCGAGAACTACGTATTTGTCCTTCGCGTGGGTTTCGATGAAATTAATCGCCTCACTATCAGATTCTGAGACGCTCGAGCCATTATCATTCACGATTTGATTGTTTTGCGGATAGCTAAAATACCAGGAAATAGTCATCGCAAATGAAGAAAGCACGAGAATCAGCGTTTCGATTTTTATCTTTTCGGTAATCGTGACGAGCCCGGATATTATAAGTGGTAAAAGTCCGATACCAAGCGCAAATAGAAGGCGATAGGCAAATTCACTCTGCTCGTACCAGGCAATGCCGGGAATATAAAAAAGTGTGGAGGTACCAAAAATCGCGAGCAGAAGGCCGGCAAGTGAAGCAACGAGAATCTGCGCGGATTCGTTTTTTCTGATTCGATAGAAGCCAACCATGGCGAGCGCGAGTCCGATGATCGGAAAATATGTCTTCCATCCGTACAACGCGCGCATGAAAAAATCCGCTGATTCTGGATTCGTGTAAGAATTCTTAAAAAGTCCGAAAAAGAAATCCAGGCGGGCGAGTGGGTTTGTGTACGAGAAAGGTGTGGCACCGAGCTTAATCTGATTTATTGCAAGGAGTAGCGGAATAGAAAGAGTCGTCAAAATAAAAACGAAAATAATTCTGGTTTTTGGTTTTTGGTGCTTTGGAAATATAATTGAAACAAAAATTAAAATCGTGAGCGGAATCCCGAGGAGCGGATGCTGACTCATAGCGAGCAAGGCGATCGCGATAAGTACGAGGCGCCCTTCGTGATTCTCGCGATATTTTGGCAACAGAAAAATCGTCACGAGCCAGAGAATTACGTTGATATTGTGGGGAACGGTGAAGACGAACGGCATGAGTGGGAGGAAAAGCGCGGCATTCATCCAGGTGCGCGCCTGACTGTCGCTTAGTCTCCAGCTATCACGCAGACCCTTTAATAGAGACCATGGAATGAGTATGGATGCGAGCATCGGAACCAGCCATTTATCGATTGTGGTAAGAGGAATTTTCAGCAAGCTTAGACTGGTTTCAAGCACATATTCTCCGACATAGTACGGTTGCTTTGGCAGAATCACGCCGTTTTCGATAATTTCTTTTATAGCGGTTCGGTGAATAAACGGATCAAAACCGAAACCGTAGTGAATAATGAAAGCGACGACGCTCCAGGCGGTAAAGTGGTGAAGAATCGATGTGGCGAGCAGTAATTTATCCGAGATTGAGCTTTTGGCGAGCGCAAAAAGCGTCCAGGTGGCGCAGGTAAAAAGAATGAAGTGCCCGAGGCTGTAAAAAATCCAGGGAGAGGAAATCGCGTCTGACGTTTCGGAACTCACGGCATGAATAATCAGAATAATGTCACAGATAAAAGTAATCGCGAGGAGCGCCCGCTCGGTATTTGTCGTTTTTGTTGGTTCGGTAATGATTGTTTGATGAGTTTGGCGCGAGTAGAAGAGTGCGGTTATGATGCCGGCAAATAAAAAAGATACGATGGCGATCGCGGGGTGCCATCTGTATAAATAGTAGGAGGCGGTCATGGTGCCAACCCAGGTCGAGATAAATATCAGGAAAGCGTTCATAAGTCTTAGAATGATGCTATCATGAAGATATGAAAAATGAACTTTTGAGCAAATCTAACGGATATTTTACGAAAATAGTTTGTCTGATCGCGATTCTTGCGGTAGGTTTTTCCTGTTTGGCTTTTTGGAAGCGCCAATCTTTCGCAAATAAATACGAAGAATTGACTAAGCCGACGCCGCCAGCTGCGACTGAAGTTACGAAAGAGCAGGTAAAGGAACGTGAGACGGCAGTAAAAAGTGGTCTGCCGGAGAAGTTCAATCTCGATGTTCCGTTTATTAAACAGGCTCCACTCGGAGTTTGGGACGCAACTCACGAAGAAACGTGCGAAGAAGCTTCGGTACTCACGGTTCATGCTTATAATCAAAAGCTTATTTTGACCGACAGCGAAGTTGAAGTGGAACTTCTGCGTTTGGTCGAAGTTCAAAAAAAGTTATTCGGTTTTTTTGAAGATACCGACGTTTCAAAGACTATTAAATTTGCGAAAACAGCTTATGAGATTAAAAGTTCGCGGGTTCTTGAAAATCCGACACTTGAACAGATTAAGTATGAAATCTACGCCGGTCGCCCGGTTTTGATGCCAGCTGATGGAAAAATGCTCAAGAATCCGAATTTTCGCGGCGGAGGTCCAAAATATCACCTGATTGTTTTGCGCGGTTGGGATAAGAATGGATTTTTTACAAACGATCCTGGTACCAGAAAGGGCGAGAATTATTACTACGTGAATAAAATCATTCAGGAGTCGATGCATGATTGGAGCGAAGCTGATCAGTTGGCCACCGGTCCGCGCCGAGTCTTTGTGTTAACTGAATAAAGTGTTACCGTAAGCCTGCTTCCAAATAAGCTCCTGCTCAAAAAGTCAGCTTTCGGCAAACTCTAGTTAAAAATTTTTTAGCTTAGCTAGGGCTAAACAAAAAAATTTGTTAACGTCGACTTTGCCTGAAACCTGACATTTTGATCAAGAAGCTTATTCGGCAGCAGGCTTATTGCCAGCAATCACTATGCCCATCACCGAATTCTCAGTCTCGCAATTCCTTGATTTCCTGAATGATGCCATGCGCGCCATCGTTGATCCGAGCGCTGTTGCGATTATCGGAGAAGTCGCCGAGTTCAAGGTTTCTCAGGGAAAATGGGTTTGGTTTAAGCTGAAAGACGATACCGAAGAAGGTGTCTTGGATTGTTTTTGGACGACTTTTGGAATGCGCGAGCCGCTTGAAGATGGTATGAAGATTCGAGCCTGTGGAGTGCCGAAGGTTCATCCGCGCTCTGGAAAGTTTTCGTTTAATATCACGCGGGTTGAACTGGTCGGCGAAGGTGCGCTCAAGCGTTCGTATGAATTGCTAAAAAAGAAATTAACCGAAGAAGGTTTATTTGACCCGGCCCGCAAGCGCGCGATTCCTAAGTTTCCGGAACGCATCGGCTTGATTACTTCTCGCGAAGCCGCGGCCTGTACTGATTTTTTGCGTATTCTTGGTAATCGCTTTGGCGGCGTTGCGATTCAACTTGCGAGCGTGGCAGTTCAGGGCGAACACGCGATTTCGGAAATTGTCGGCGCTTTTAAATATTTCAACAATCTGCCGGAAGAAGACCGTCCGGGAGTTTTGGTTTTGACACGAGGCGGCGGCAGTATGGAAGATATGAAGGCCTTTAACTCCGAAGAAGTGGCGCGGGCCGTGTATAGTTCGAAAATCCCGGTGGTTTGCGGAGTTGGCCATGAACGCGATGAGTCTTTGGCTGATTTTGCGGCCGATGTGCGCGCTTCGACGCCTTCAAACGCAGCCGAACGCGTTGTGCCGGACAGGCGCGACCTAGGTTTCCAGATTTCCGTTTTCACGCAGACTCTCGAAAACGGCATGCTTGGAACGATCAGAAACTATTTGGATCGGGTCATGAATTCGGTCGGAGTCATCGAAAAAACCTGGAGCGAGCAAAAACATCGATTTGAATTAATTGTTGCCAGGTTGAATCGAGCCTGTGTCGGTTTCGGCGCCGGGATCTCGCGACGGCATCATGATATCGAAAGGATTATCGACGGCTGCGTACGGTCGGTCGCGGTTACGAGCGCCAGGTTCATGGAAAAAGTTTCGGCGCATGAAAGATTGCTCTCGAACATGAACCCGGAATTGCAGCTTAAACGTGGCTGGAGCGTGGTGAGGACTGATGACGGTACGGTCTTGCGTGATGCTTCGGGAATGGACGCGGGCGACAGAGTTTCGATAAGATTGTGGCGAGGAGACCTGAAAACCGTTGTAACGGAAGTAAAAACATCAGAACAGAGCCGGCTTTTGTAGAATCAACTATAATATCTATGTCCAAAAAACAACCGTTCGCAAAATCCTTTGAGGAGCTTGAAGCTATTGCTGCTTATTTTGAGTCTGAAAATGTTGATGTGGAAGAGGGGATTAAAAAGTTTGAAGAAGGTATGGCGCTCGCCAAAGCCTGCAAAGAGCGATTAACTGAAATCGAAAATAAAGTCGTCGAAATCAAGAAAAAATTCGGCGAAGAACAAGAGGAAATACCTCTTCCATAAAATATGTTTCTATTTACTCGTTGGATTATCAATGCGCTCGCACTTCTCGCGGCTACAAATTTGATTCCCGGAGTTCATGTTCGAAGTTTTTATAGCGCTCTTTGGGTGGCGCTCATCTTGGGTTTTTTGAACGCCGTCGCCCGTCCGATTTTGGTATTTCTTACACTTCCGATTACCGTGCTCTCACTTGGTTTGTTTATATTTATCATCAACGCACTTCTGGTTTGGTTCACCGCGAGCATTGTTAAGGGCTTTGATGTTTCCGGTTTTGGCCCGGCGCTTCTGCTCGGAATCTTTATGTGGCTAGTTTCAGTTATAACAAATTGGCTATTAATTGATCGCGGAAATATCTAACTATGAAAAAAGCACCCATAATTATCTCGCTCGGCGGATCTCTAATCGTTCCGAAGACGGGAATCGACATTCCTTTTCTAGCTCAGTTCAAGAAGATTATCTTGAATCGGGTTGCGGCAGGCGAGCGCTTTATAATTATTTGCGGTGGCGGATCAGTAGCAAGGCAATATCAAACAGCGGCTTCGGAGCTCGGCAAACTAACGCGCGAGTCTTTGGATTGGGTCGGCATTCATGCCACGCGTCTGAATGCTCATTTGGTGCGCATGGTCTTTTTGGACCAGGCCTTTCCGCGCGTTGTGACTGATCCGAAGGGCGGCAAGAATTTTAAGCAGGCGATTATGCTCGCGGCCGGGTGGAAACCAGGCTGTTCGACGGACTTTGATGCGGTTCTGCAGGCTGCGGCGCATGGCGTGAAGTACATGTATAATCTTTCAAACACCGACTACGTTTACGATAAAGATCCGAACAAATTTCCGGATGCCAAGCCGTATAAAGAAATGGACTGGAAATCATTGCGCGAAATAGTTGGCAACGATTGGGATCCGGGGCTGCACGTGCCGTTTGATCCGATCGCGTCGAAGCGCGCTGAAAAGATTGGCCTGGAAGTTCGTATCATCAACGGCAAGAAACTGGATAATTTTAGCAAGGCTCTTTCGGGAAAAGATTTTATTGGTACAAGAATTCATGTTTAGAGAAAAGAATCGGCACGGAACCAGTGTTCTACGCCGATTTTTTTGTTGTCAGCCTTCTGACTGGGGAAAAGTATTTGGGGGAGAAAAATATAGGGAGTAGAATTCTCGGCGGAGATAAACTTTGAGATCGGGAGGAGCGCATGAACGACGTGCAGGTTTCACAAGATCAAGGATGGGCTGAAATCATTCTCGGACCGATGTTCTCCAGAAAATCAGATGAGCTTATGGCTCGGCTTGATTCGGCTCAGTGTGCCGGAGCCTGCGTCGTGGCCTTCAAGCCAGCCAAAGACACCGAGGCGGACGCCTGCCTCAAGACCCGCCGCTTCAATGGTCAACAATTCGAGGCTTTCGAAGTGCATAACGCTGAGGAGATGCTTGGGCTTGTGACCCCGAAGCATCAGATCATCGGCATGGATGAGGTTCAGTTCTTTGGTCCTGTCCTCGTGAAGGTTGTTCAGAAGTTCATCAGGGATGGCAAGCGCGTCATCATGGCTGGGCTCAATACGGATTCGGAATTCAATCCGTTCAAGCCGGAAGTGGTCGGAGCGCTGACATTGCTCTGTGAAAGCATCGAGGTAAAACACGCGCACTGTGTCTATCATCCGATGCGCGATGCGACTCGAAGCCGCCGCAAGGTGGCTGAAAGTGGCCAGGTTCTTGTCGGCAAGAATCTGTATGAGGCGGTCTGTCGAGATTGTTTCGCGAGCCTGGTTCCTTTCAAGGATAGCTGATTGCGCTCATGCTTGTAGCCGTCGTCGCAAGACGTCGGTTTTTTTATTGAGTGACTGTCCCTTTAGTGACAGTCACCTATTGTGGATAACTTATAAATTATGCTAAAAACTTGGCAAATTATGACCTACCTGTGGATAAAGGTGACTGTCACCATGTGTGGATAAGTGCTTCCTTAGAGAAGGAAATCGCCTTGTTGACTAATTTATGGGCTTTTGTTAGTCTATCCGCAGTTCGCAATTGAAGAGTCGCAGACAACGAGCGCCGCGTAACAACGGCATAAGTCTCGTCGAGACACATTCGAAGCGCCATTTTTGGCCTCGAAACCCGTTGTCTGCGCCTCACGCAGATTTTTTGTTTATTTAGGCGGATAAAGGTCGGATCTGAAATGGGTTATGGTGGGGCTGTGAGTTTTTAGTGACATCACTAATCTCTAAGCTCTAATCTCTAACCCCTAGTCATTATGGCAAAATCACGTGCTCAAAAGCAGCTCACCGTCGATACTTTGACGGATGATCTGAAGCGCATGAAGTCGGTCGTCTTCGCAGATTTTCAGGGCCTCAAAGCCGGTGAAATCGAAGAAATCCGTACGAAGTGCACGAAAGCCGGTCTCCGCTACACGGTAGCGAAGAAAACGCTCTTGAACCGCGCGTTCAAGGCGAACGGTATCGAACTTGATACCAAGTCAGTTGCCGGATCGCTCACAACCGTCATCGGTTTCGAAGACGAAGTAGCTCCAGCAAAAATGATTGCCGATTACGCTAAGATTCACGAAGCTTTGAAAGTCAAAGGCGGCGTGCTCGAAGCAAAGTTCGTGGATGCGAAGACGGTTATGGCGCTCGCCAAACTTCCTTCGAAGAACGAACTCATCGCGAAGGTTCTTGGCTCCCTCAACGCTCCGCTTTCCGGTTTGGTCAATGTTCTCGCCGGAAACTTGCGTGGCTTGGTCCAGGTTCTCGCCCAGATCGAAAAGTCCAAAGCTTAATTATAAAATACAGGTGATAGGCCATAGGCCGTAGGGCGTAGGATGTCTTAAAAGGACAACACTACGGCCTGTGGCCTACGGCCTACACCCTAATCAAACACATATGGCAGACGTTATCGTCCCAGAAAAGTTCCAGGCTCTCGTTTCGGGTATTGAAAAGATGTCGGTTTTGGATCTTGCTGAGCTCGTCAAAGTTTTGGAAGAGAAGTTTGGTGTTTCAGCCGCCGCTCCAGTTGCCGCCGCCGCAGTTGGTGGTGCCGCCGCTGCCGCCGTTGAAGAAAAGACTTCGTTTGATGTCGAACTCACCGCAACCGGTGACAAGAAAATCGATGTCATTAAAACCGTTCGCGAAATCACCGGCCTCGGTTTGAAGGAAGCTAAGGATATGGTTGATGGTGCTCCGAAGGTTATCAAGGCTGGTGCTGATAAGGCCTCTGCCGAAGAGATGAAGAAGAAGTTGGAAGCTGTTGGTGCCAAGGTTACCCTCAAATAATACTCTCGCTACTTGATACACGAAAACCGCGCGATTATTTCCTGCGCCCTCCTCCTCGCGCGTTCACACTCGGTGAACGCAGCTCCGGTGGATGCTCGGAAACAATCGACGCGGTTTTCGTTTACCTGGCTATTCTTTCAAGTTTGTTTTTTATACGCTTCAACTGGGGGAGAGAGAAGAAAAAAAACACACATCAAAAAACCTCCTCGCAGAGGTTTTTTGATGTTCGGATATGATGTGATAATCTTTCCGTATGAAAAATATTTTCTCTGAAAAGGTTCTTCGGTATCCATTCATTACGCTCGCGCTTGTTACTTTTTCTTGCGCTTACTTCATGTTCACCGAAAAATCCCGGGAGTATCCACATTATTCCGAAGCGGTGTTGTTTTGGTTTGCATTACTCTTGCCGGTAGTCGCAACAATAACTTTAAGCTCTGGTTCTCTTTTGATGCTAAATCGTGATCGCCGCGCTCTGCTTAGGAGCTTTTATGTGAGTTGGAGTTTTGTTTTGTTTATTTTAATCGCAACGATTATTCAGGGTATTTCTTATCATGCTGGTGCAGACGAATGGCTATTTGGAATATTCATCACTACAGCATATTCTGTAATGACTGCATTTATTTCGAGTTGTATTCTGATCTATATTCGTTATCGAGTCTTAAAACAATCTGGCTATTTATTCGATTAATCTTTTTTGTCTAACTTTTCTAGCCCGACTAGCTTGATTCCGAAGTACACAACTGCGGAAATCGCAGTGAAATCAATGAGTGTCAGGATGAAATGACCGTAGAGAATCGAAGCGCTGCCAATTGAAAGTGAGGCGGATTCAAGGCCTTTAGCGGCGCCGAGCAGGATGCCGAGAATCGGATTCACAAAATCAGCAATGAAAGCGGAAATTAGCTTAGCGACAGCGCCACCAAGAATAAAGGCCACAGCGAAACCAATAACTCCTTGTTTGCGGATGAAAGCAATGAACCCATTTAGCATATTGAAATTAAAGTCCGGCGTTTAGAATTTGCTTACCGGTTAATAGATATATTTGTCGGCTGGCTTCATCAACCAGGAAGTCGGAAACACCTTCGGTTCCATTGAATAGGAACTGCTTAACATAGGCACCGTTGCCTTTATCGATAACAACTACGCGATGCGCCGAAGGTTCGAGAAGATACAGATAGCTTGATTTATCGGAAGTCCACATACACTTTATATCAGTGAGCGAAGGGTCGACTGAGCCAAGCTTGAAATCGGCCGGGAAACTTCGGCTGAATTTAAGAATATTATCTTTAATCGCAATGTAGACATCGGTGTCGATCGCAATCGAGCGTGCTTCGGCCAGAGCTTTTACTTCACCTTTCTGCCAAGTCTTCGCGGTTCCGAATCCGCCAGTTAGCGGATCAATGCGCACGATAGAAGACGTAACTGGGTTTATGCCATAGACGCGACCGGAGTACATCGTCGCATCAACGAGTGTGTTTGGGAACACACCTTGCTGAGTTTTCGCGCTTCCGTCGGCCGCTATTTCCGAAACCGTGCCGTTCACATCCATCGAATAAAGAGAATTGTTTCCAAACCAGGCGAAGTGGGGAGTGAGTGAGCTTGAAACCGGTTCTGAGCCATTCACCATAAGCTCGCCTTTTTCCGTGATAGCGCTGACTTTTCCGTCAAAGATTCCAAGGCGTAATCCGTTATTCGGCAGAGTAAAAGCCGGCTGTGTGGAAAGTGTATATTCTTTACGCAAATCTTTTCGGAGGCGAATAAGATTAGACTGGGCCTCGTTCCAGAAGGGGTGATCTTTGAGCCCGGAATCGGTGCTAAGTCTTTGCTCTGCGGAATCAAGCGCTGTTTTGGCGCCGGCATCATCGCCATAAATAAGTTTTGATTCAGCCTCGCTTTCAAGCGATTTGACGAGCGTCATGGCGTCGTCGCGAGTTTTGAGGAGTTCAGCTGTCTTTTTATTGCTGATATAGAACGAGACCGAAAGTGCCGCGTATACGATTAGAACAATCAGTAGCAGATATATAATGCGAGCCGGCCAGTTAAGAACGGTGTTCTTTGTCGCGATACGTTCACGGCAGTTTGTAAGAAGTTCGTGAAATTGTTTCTTGGCTTTTTCCGCATGGCCTTTGCCAAAAGCCATCATCACAACTGTTTTGATGGATTCAAAGGCCAGCTTAAAGAACGAGATGATGAGTGTGAGGAGTAATGCTGAACCGTTTTTTATAGCCTTAAATAACCAGTTTCCGAGGTTACTAGAAAGTTCTTTAATGGTTCTAGGTGCTCGAGTCAAAACATTTTCCGTCCTGGTTTCGGCGCGATGTAATTCTTCGACTGAGACCTTGGCAGAAGTATTGGTTGACGCTACCGGCTCGACTGATTTCAAAATAATGGCAGCAATATTTTCTGTACCATTCGCGGTCATCTGGATAATCTTTTCGGCCGCCGAAGAGGCTGGCAGGGTAGACAGAATATTTGCAAGATCTTCTTTTGGCATCAGACGTAATAGGGCTGCGTTGCCGAAAATCGCGCGGTCACCAGGCTCGACTGATCCCATCATTACTGTGCGGAAAAGTTTTTCAGCAGTCGGCGCGGCTTCCCGTCGAATGTCCCGAACTAGATCGTGGGCTTCGTCGCCTTCAGGAATATTGTGCAAAAACATGCTTCCGATTTGGCCGAATCCTGTGATAACCAGCTTTGTTCCGCAAAGCACAACAATCACTACGCCGCTTCTTGTGATATCGAGCGCTTCCGGGTGTGCTCCGAGCCACGCAAAAAGATTATCATTCAGAGTCTGCATCTGATGCTCGAAATCGGTTTCGATGCTTTTCTCAGAAAGTTCTTTCGCGGCTAACGTATCAAGATGAAAGGTAATTTCATCTAAACACTTGGTAGTTTCCTTTAGATCATTATTTTTCGTTTCGAGATTCGCGACTACAAAAATAGAGCCGTTTCCGTTCGTGAGCGGCAGGACCCGAACATCGTGAAGCTTGCCCGGAACTTCTTTTCGGCTGAGTGCGACTGAGTGAAAGATTGTTTTTGGCAAGTTCGAGGGTTTATTCATAGGAATTTCTGCTTCTGCTTTCCTTTAGCCTATTTTTCTGCTAGTATAGCAGTATTCCAGATATATTTCACCTGTGGCCATAGAAAAAACGCAGACTGCAGCGTCAAAAACCAAGAGAGCGGACTTTGCGAGCCTGGAACACCTGTTTGGCTCGAAAACCCGCTCACGACTTCTTTCGCTCTTCATGCATCATTCGGAGCGAAAATTTTTCGTACGCGAATTGTCGCGCGAAGTCGGTGCGGCACTTCACGCAGTCAGGCGCGAACTCGATAATTTAGAAAAATTGATGATTTTAAAGTCAGCCGAAAGCACTGATTTGAATGAATCAGGTAAAAAAGAGAAAAAGAAGTTTTATTGGATTGATAAGAACGCGGCAATTTTTCCCGAACTTCAGGCCTTGGTTTTGAAAGCTGAACTGTTTATTGAGAGAAATTTGGCTTCCCATATTGCGCGTCTCGGAACTTTCTATTATGTTGCTCTTACCGGTCGTTTGTGTGGCGGATCCGACGCGCCTGTTGATTTTTTCCTGGTCGGCGAGGCGAATAGTGAAGGCTTGGCGGTGTTTTTGAAACATCTCGGTGACGAAGTCGGTTACGAAATAAACTATACTATTTTAAATTCTCAGGAATTCATGGAGCGAAAAGCGCTTACCGATCGATTCCTGTTCGGAATTCTGGAGGGAAAGAAGACGGTTCTGATTGATCGACTAGCTGAACTTGAAGAAAAGAAAGACTCTGAAAAGAAATAAAAGGGTATGACGTATCTCGGTCTGAAGACTGCACTGCGTGCCGGAGTTGAAGTATTTGTTTTTCGAAACGGGGAAATATCGCACTCGGTATTCCCGGAAATCGAAAGCGATGTCTTGCTGACGGCAATAAATAACGTTGCACAGCCAGAGGAGCTTTCTGGGGTTGTTGTTTTGCAGAGCCCCGGGACTTTTTCAGCGATTCGTTCCGCCGTTGTTACTGCGAACGGAATCGCAGTTGCGCGAAATATCCCTGTAGTCGGGGAGGAATATTCTGAGGACGGCACGAAAGAGGCCTTTGAACATGGCATCAAGCGTCTGGAAAAAGGCGAAAATCAGTTTCCGCTTGCTCCGCATTATGATCGTGAGCCAAATATAACTCTTAAGAAAGAATAAATATGGAACCAGGCTTAAGTGGTTCGGGGCCATCGGATTTAAAAGTAGTAAAGGGGACGCCGATTGATACGACAAATGAAAAGTACGAGATATCGGCAAACATGGATAAGCTGGCGCCGGAACTTTTTGTGAATCAGGTTCAGGGATATTTGAAGGGATATTCTGATCGCCAAGGATTGTCGGTTGCGGCGGAACTTAAGGCGGTTCAGCGTGCACTGGTACAAGAAGTCGCAAAAATGAATGCTTCGAATTGGAGCGGCATGAAGACTGCCGGAGAGAAGAATCGGCACTTGTTGGAGGTTGCCAAGAAAGCTTATTTTTCCGGGGGACAAAAAGCAAAAAAGACGGGAACTCAGTAAAAAATAGAGATAAAAAATGCGCCCGACTCCTTTGTGGAATCGGGCGTTTTGTTGCCGTGAATCAATGGATGTTGCGTAGTTCCTGTTTTTCGGCGGCGACCGCGAGCAGATAGATCATCTGGGTCACGATCGAAACTTTGTCATTCCACTTCATGTTCATTTCCATGAAGTGCCAACTCGCCGACTTACCGCGGTCCGGATTGCTACGCATTTCCGCGCGGTAGTCATTGAGCAGCCGGTCGCATGTCTCCTTTGCGGGAGTACCTTTTGGATACATGCGATCGAGTATCTTCAGGGTTGATTCGCTCGGTTCCACCCGAAGCGGTTCGCCGTCAGTCTCGTCGAAGGGGGCGAGTGCAGCCTTCATGACCGCTGCCTGGATTTCCGGTTCGGCCTTCGGGAGCCTCGACGCGAGCCAGTTCATAAGCGCCTGGTTCATCACCTCTGCCTCCTCAATTCTTCATCATGCTCTTGCCATACAGCTCCTCGTGCTCCATGAGCGCGATTGCCATATAGAAGAGATCGGCAAGCGTCTTTCCGGCCTCCTGATCGTGACTCAGGCTCTTTTCGAGCTCGAGCACCTCGGAGAGGAAGCATGCACGCCGAACCGACTTTGACTGCATGTAAACCCTCGGCACCGCCGTATCGACGAGCGCGAGGAGCTCATGCAGTTCCTTCGGGTTGCCGGTCGGTTCAGCAAACCATGCGTCCCGCACGGCCCTGGCGGAGTCTTCACTGATTCGCTCGACTGTATTTCTGGTGCCGAAGTGCGCACCGATTGCTGGCTTCGCAATCAGCAGGGTCTCCGCCTGATTGAACAAGCTCTGCTTCACGAGCTTGGGCAGGGAGGGGACTTTAAAGGGCGCCATCTTCATACTTGCTCCCTCCTTCAGTACTTGCTCTTCGATGAGCGCGATTGCAAGGTACAACACCTCGGAAATCGACTTCGCCTCCTGAAGGTGATGTCCGATTCGCACAAGCCTGTCGCGTTCAGCGAGAAAGCGCGAATGCCGCTCCGAGCCGAAGCGATACCTTCCAGGAATCTCGATGCTCAAATGGGTCGCGAGCACCTCGATCCCAAACAGGGTATCGGGAAAATTCTTGAACCACGACTCGTGCGCCTTCGCAATGAAACGCCATTCGATGTCCGGATTCATCTTGTCTCCGGTATCGAAATGCGCGAAAAGCGCGACGGCCATGATTTGATGCGTTTCCGACTTGCTGAAATGCTTCAACTCGATCATTGAAGGCCAATCGGCGAGCCTCGAACTTCGCCCGATGATCCTTTCAAGGTCCTCTTTTGTTCCATACGTCGTACTTCGAATCTTTCCGGGTCCCAGACTCATTTTCTTACCTTCCTTTCGGTTAGAGTTCTTGGTTGTGGTCGAACTGTAGCTAAAAATAGCCAAATTGTCAATAGTTATGGACTAAATGAAGAAAATAAGCGTTCTATGCCAATATTTAGCTATATTAAATAAAAACACCCCATAAAACACGCTGGTCTTAGGGGGTGGGGGCAATGCCTTTTTCTTCGAGCGTGCGACATTCGGCTTCCCAGAGAAGAAAGAACAAAATAGTCGCATGCCGCCGGTCTTTCTCGGTTGGAGGGTCTTTCTCCCGGAAGAATTCAGTGAGAATCTTCTCATGTGCAACGCACTTCGGACTTTGCGGAAAAACCCTGCGCTTTCTGAGGGAATCCTTGATGGCTGGAATGGCTGAATTCCAGCCGTTCTTGTCCATCAGGAATTTCGTCTTGAGCGTCTCGAGCGTGTCTTGCTGGATGAGCTCGGTGACCAGACTGCCTTCTTCGCGGAAGAGCGGCATAAGTCCGGCGTACATCACAAGTCTCGGAGACGTATGTCTGAAGTTGTTCATGAACCATTCGACGAAACTCAGGGCGAACTTTTGGGTCCCATGCATTTCCGTGAACAGCCACAGGAGCTGTTCATCGATTTGAGGTGGGTGCTTGATCATCGGCGACTCCTTTCTTTCCGCTATGATTAGCAATAAAGGCCTTAGTTGTCAAATCAGATGTGATTAAGCCTGTTACCATATAAGCTTCTTGTCCGAAACGATAGATTTCGAGCAAAATCGACGGCTATAAATTTTTTCTGTTTAGCCGCAGCTAAGCTGAAAAATTTTTGCCTAGATTTTGCCGAAAGCTATTGCTTTGGGCTGGAGCTTATATGGCAACAGGCTTATTGACCGCGGGCATGTTTCGGCGCATTATATATGAACTATGACTCGTCGAAGATGGCTTGAAATCATTCCCGGCGCTCTTGTTTGGTCGGCTTTTGTGCTTGCGACGCTCGCCGCCTTTTTCGCGCCTCTTGCGGCTGTTGTCTTTATCATCATTTTTGACCTCTATTGGCTCTTCAGAATTACATTTTTTACCTTTTCATTGATTGAAAGCTGGAGCCGTTATCGTACCGAATCGCGTCGTGCCTGGTTTGATGTTCTGCGCCAAAAGCCGGGTTGGGATTCCTATTATCATTTGGTTTTTTTGCCGACTTATAAAGAACCGATCGAAGTTATTCGGCAGACTTTGGAATATCTCGCAGTCTCAACTTATCCGGCGGCGCGAATTATGATCGTTCTTGCTGGTGAAGGTCGTGATGCTGAGAATTTCATGGCTTGTGCGGAAAAAATGCGGGCTGAATTCGGTTCGAAGTTTTTTAAGTTTTTTGTGACCGTGCATCCGGCCGGAGTTCCTGGTGAGCTCCCGGGAAAGGGTTCGAACCTTCATTATTCTGGCACCGAAACCAAGCGTGAAATTGATGCGCTTGATTTGCCGTATGAAAAAATCATCGTTTCAAGTTTCGATGTTGACACCTGTGTGCCGGCGGAATATTTTTCCTATCTCACATTTCTTTACATGTCACAACCGGATCCGACGCGCTGTTCTTATCAGCCGGTGCCGCTTTTCAGCAACAATATGTGGGATGCGCCGGCGCCGATTCGGGTCGCGGCTTTCGGTACCACGTTTTGGCTCATGAATGAACTCGGACGACCGGAATCGCTCATGACTTTCAGTTCGCATTCGATGTCCTGGAAGATGCTCACCGATGTCGGTTTTTGGCAGAATGATATGGTGAGCGAGGATTCGCGCATATTTTTGCAGGGTTTGGTTCATTATCATGGCGATTATCGCGTCGTGCCGATGTATATCGGTGTCAGCATGGATACCGTTGAGGGCAAGAATTATCGAGAATCACTCAGTGCTCTTTATAAACAGCAGCGTCGCTGGGCCTATGGCGTCGAAAATTTTCCCTTCATGGTTGAAAAGTTTAGCGCTGATCCGCTCATGCCCTGGAGCGTGAAAGCGAGATTTATATTCTTTCAACTCGAAGGCATGTTTACTTGGGCGACCGCACCGATTTTGATTTTTATTCTCGGGCGTTTGCCGCTTTATGTCGCGAGTTCGGATAATGACGCGCTGATTCAATCGGCGCCATTTACCTTGCAATGGATCATGCGACTCGCGATGATCGGTGTGTTCGCTTCCGGTATTTTGAGTTTTTTCTTCTTGCCGCATCGCCCGGAGAAGCATTCCCGTTTCCGCTGGCTGATTATGATTTTGCAATGGGCATTCCTCCCGATTACGTTTGTCTTTTTCGGCGCGCTTCCGGCGATTGATGCGCAAACTCGTCTGATGCTTGGAAAATATCTCGGGTTTAACGTAACGGCGAAAAAGCGTCAGCAATAAGTTCCTCGTTTATGGCTAGAATCCAAATCCAAATTGTCGGCTGGAATCACAAACGCTATTTAACGCGGCTTTTTGAGTCGCTCCGGACGCAATCATTTAAAGATTTCAGCGTGATTTATATTGATAACGCATCTACTGACGGTTCGTTGAATTTGGTGCGTGAAAAGTTTCCGGAAGTTACGGTTCTGAAAAACAATAATAATCTTGGTTTCACCGGCGCGCATAATCAGGGCTTTCAGCTCGCGCTTTCGAAATGGCCGGTTTCAGAGTTGGATAATCGTTTTGTTTTGGTTTTGAACCCGGATATCGTGGCGACGCCGACTTTTTTGGAAGAATTAGTTCGGGCGGCTGAAAAAAATCCACGAGCGGCGTCTTTTGGCGGCAAGCTCATGAAGATGTTTGCAACTGAAGGCTTGGATCGTGAACTTGAGCAGGTTGATTCGAGCGAGATTCTGGACTCGACCGGAATCACGAAATTCAAAACCGGGCGCTTCGCGGATCGTGGTGCCGGCGAAACCGATACAAATCAATATCAGGAAGGGGAGGTTTGGGGGATTTCCGGGGCGGCGCTTTTTGTGCGCGCGGGTGCGGCGGAGGCAATTCGGCATGATGAATTCGTTTTCGATCCGGATTTTTTCGCCTACAAAGAAGATGTTGATCTTGCCTGGCGTTTTCAGAGAGCCGGATATTCTGCATTTTATGCGCCCAAAGCCATTGCCTACCATTATCGCGGAGCTTATGGTAAGGAAAAGGCATCGTTTTTTGAGACGCTCAAGAACCGCCGCAAAAAATCGCCGTTTGTTAGTTTTCTCTCGTATCGCAATCATTTGTTACTGCTCGTGAAAAATCTCGGA
>Ga0194060_10000295_pt1 | contig 36054 bp, 32 predicted proteins | sample SepL225m_MetaG_FD_163427 | JGI IMG/M metagenome (GOLD analysis project Ga0194060, IMG submission 163427) | Anoxic zone freshwater microbial communities from boreal shield lake in IISD Experimental Lakes Area, Ontario, Canada - Sep2016-L222-5m | ecosystem: Environmental > Aquatic > Freshwater >...
CTTTCGACATTCCATCTGCATAGTTAAAGCCTGCAAACTGTGTGATGCCTCCACCGACAGATGAGATGAGAATAATCTTGCCTGTACCCCGTTCGATCATCGCAGGCATTAGGAGGTCATTGAGCCACAACGTTCCGATTGCATTTACTTGTATTAGAAGTTGTGAGCGCTCATGAGGCAGATCGGAGATGTATTCAACGGTTTTAGAGCCAAGGCCAGCGTTGTGAATGAGGACATCGGGAGTACCAGGAAGCTGGCTTACTAGAGCTTCGACCGAGGCATAATCGCCTAAATCCAATTGAAAGGCTCGTGCGGCACCAGGTGCGTAGAGGTTCATAATCTTGTCGGGGTTCTCAGAACTCTTTAGATATGTGAACCAAACCGTGTCACCATTTTGAATGAAGCGATCGACAAATGCTTGGCCAATTCCGCCGGAGCCACCTGTAACAAGGATGTTTCTACTCATGCAGGCATAATAACCAAGGGAGTGGCTCCTGCGTAATTTGACTCACTTTATAAGAGATTTTCGGGAGATTGATCTAAAACTCGAATATAGGCTCCCTTCATTACTAGGTAGTCTTGGCCAGTGCCAGATGCGATGTTAAGTAATAGGGATGCAATCCGGAAAGCTCTACCAATTTTCATTGCGGCAATTAACATGCGCGCTGGGTTGACGATTATGAGTCCATTGATCCCAATTCTTAAAGAGGAGTATCACTTAAGCTCTTTTCTCCTTTCATTCTTAACTTCATTGACCGTGCTTTGTTTTGCAGGAAGTGCATTCTTAATGCCGTTGGTGGGAAAAATTGGTGGAACCAATCGAGTGATTTCCATTGCGCTAATTGTCTTAACTGCGGCGATATTCTTGCGCGCTATTGGGAATGTTCCAATGCTTTTCCTCTCCTCCCTTACGGTGGGAATCGCAATTGCGGTTTTGAATTTCTCGTTACCGGTTTGGGTTAAAGAAAATACATCCGATCATTCAGGTTTAGTCACTGGCATTTACATAACGATTATGGGTGTATTTGCCGCAGCTTCAGTTGCAGTGGCAGTGCCCCTTGCGCGCGCAACTTCATGGGGTTGGCGTCTATCTATGGTGCCCTGGATTGCACTGGGATTCATTTCATCGATTTGGTGGCTGGTACGAAACTCTAAGAGCGCATCCGGTGAGCATATGCAGATATCGGCAAAGTTTCATCGAGAACTCTTACACAAATCCGGTGCATGGAGTATCGCCATTTTCTTTGGTTTGCAGTCGATGCTTTTCTATGGCACTGCTACATGGCTACCAACGATATTAGTTTCTAAAGGTTTATCACTTAGCAATGCCGGTTTCATGGTTTCAATAACTGGATTATTGGGATCGGTGATTGGAATTGTTGCCCCTCACTACTCCTCAAAACTAAGTAACCTTCGCGCACTCTTAGCCCTTGTTGGAATCATGATTTCATTAGCGTTTATAGCCGTCATCTTCGATAATGGTTGGCGGCTTGTCATCTGGCTGCTTATCGCCAATATTGGTCTCTCAATTAGCTTCCCACTTTCTCTTCTATTGACGGTGACTCGAAGCGTTGAAGCGGGGGAGACTCGATCACTATCAATCATGGCGCAGTCTGTGGGCTATTTAATGGCCGCTTTTGCACCTGGAATAGTTGGTGCAATTTATGATGCCACCTTGAATTGGAATATCGCACTCACTTTCCCCGTACTCCTTGGAATTGCATTAGGCGCGGTGGGTTATTTTGCCGGAAAACCCGAGAAAATCCTTATTCTTAACCCAAGTGACTAGAGCAGATAGAAGTAGGTGGAGCAATTGTTTGAGACGATTTTCCTAGGTATTTTGCAGGGCCTGACAGAGTTTCTGCCGATCTCATCTAGTGCCCACCAGAGAATTGCAGGCGAGTTTTTTGCCAATGCCCAAGATCCTGGTGCGCGTTTTACTGCAATCACTCAGATTGGAACCGAACTCGCCGTCTTAATCTTCTTTAGAGGTGATATCAAGAGAATTATTGCGGCGTGGTTTCGACAAACTTTGTTGCGAACTACATTGCCAGCCGATGAAAAACTTCAGGCTCGAATGGGTTGGTTAATAATTGTCGGCTCACTGCCTATTATTGTTCTTGGTTATTTAGGTCAAGATATTATCGCCAATGATCTTCGCTCGCTGTGGTTGATTGCCACAGTAATGATTGTCTTCGGCATCATTTTGGGACTGGCCGATCATTTCGGTAAAAAAGAGCGTGATTTGAAGCAGTTGAACACAATGCACGGTATTTACTATGGCCTAGCTCAGTCACTGGCATTAATGCCCGGCGTCTCTCGCTCCGGTGCCACAATTGCGATGGGGCGTCTGCTTGGTTATAGCCGCGAAGCGGCACTGCGATACTCATTTCTCTTGGCTCTTCCTGCTGTATTTGGTAGTGGCCTCTATGAACTCAAAGGTGCACTTGGTGATGGTGCAGCAGTCCAGATTTTCACTCTCAGCCAAACTCTCATCGCGACCTGCATCGCATTCGTAGTAGGTTATGCAGTTATTGCTTGGTTGCTTAAATTCGTCACTACTAAAAGTTTTATGCCGTTCATTATCTATCGAATCCTGCTTGGTTCGACGCTCTTAATTTTGCTCGCAACTGGAACGATAAACCCATGAGTGAACTTCCAGGTTGTCCCAAATGTGGATCTATGTACACCTATGAGATGGGCGCGCTATTAGTATGCCCTGAGTGTGCGCATGAGTGGGCTCCTACTGAAAACGAAGTTAGCCAGACTGGCCCGCGTGTTGTTAAAGACTCTGCTGGAAATATCTTGGCCGATGGCGACAGCGTGACTATCATCAAAGATATGAAGGTCAAAGGTAGTTCGGCAACGCTTAAAGTAGGTACGAAAGTTAAAAATATCCGTTTAGTCGATGGACCTGGCGATCACGATATCGATGCAAAGGTAGATGGTTTCGGACCAATGAATTTGAAATCGAGCATCGTTAAAAAAGCTTAACTTCCTGGACTCACCGTCGACATATTGAAATCCTTAATGACTAGTGGTGGAACTGCCATATTGGACATATCGCCAGCCCATTCACGGGGCTGCGTCCATTCGGTAGCCCCCGCAAAGGCGATGCGACTGAGCGCTGAAACTGGTGAATCATTCCAACGGAAGTTGTTAGTAGCACCTACGACTTCGCCGCCTTTAACGTGATAGACGCCATCACGCGTTAGGCCTGTCAACAATAAGGAGTTGGGATCTACCATGCGGATGTACCAGAGTGTTGTCACAAGCAGACCATTGTCTACCTTCGTCACTAAATCTTCGAGATTTCCAGCCCCACCATCGACACTCATAATTGCATTTTCGCCAATCGGAGTGAACTCTAACTTTGTTAATTCGGCAGTTGCACGTGTTTGGATTAAAGATTGTAGGACCCCATCTTTAAACCAGTCCACGCGCTTGATTGGTTGGCCATTATCAAAGACCGAGGAGAAGGGCGAGCTCACTGCCGTGCTTACAAAGTTGGCTGCTGGAAGTTGCTTGTAATCGGGATCGCTAAAGAATTGGAACCCAACATTTGAGAGTTTTTCTCCGACGCGCGTGCCGCCACCCTTTTTAGAAAATACTGATTGGCCTTCAAAGGCATCGCGCGCAGCCGATACCCACATCATGTATGTATACAAGTCGGCTACTGGACCCGATGGCATAACCGTGTCATAACGTCCTGCAGGTAGTTCAACTTTTCTACCCTGCCACGTTAAACGCTGACGTATCTGCGAATCGATGTCGGCTATGGAAATATCCTTAAAATCGTGGGTCTCTACGCCGCTCCATGTAGAGCGAGTTCGATTATGAGATTTTCCAGTCATCTCAACGCGACCAACAGGTGAATCCTTGCGAAGTCGCAGCCCTCCCTTTGAACCTATCCATGTAGTTTCATGGGTATGTTCGGAGTAACCAAAGAGTTCTATCTCATCGGCAACTGAGCGTGAAAACATATCGCCAAGCGCGGGTGCAAAAGTTGAGAAAACCTCTGGGCCTGTTGGAGTATGAGGAGCGCTCCAATCACCAATACTGATTTTAGTAGCAAGCGGAGCAAAGTCTTCGGCCTTACCGGCGGCCTTTGCCGCGGCGATCGCTTCAGCGAGTAAGCCAGGAATATCTGCAAGCAATACATCTGTTCGCGATACTCCACCAGTTGCCATGCCGCCATCGGTTGCTACAAAGGCGATGACCGTTACATTTCGCTCTTGAATAACACCATTAGTCGTTAACGTGCTGGCCGCCCAGCGCAAGTTGGCTTGGGTCTTATCCTTTACGATAACTATGCAGTCATCGCACTGAGCCAACGAAGTGATTTTCTCAATTAGATCCTGTGCAGAGATCATTTGCCTGCCTCCGCAACGGTATTGAGAATATTTACTTTTTCAAAGATTGCAGATGGGCAGCCATGACTAACTGCCGCGACTTGACCGGGCTGTGCTTTGCCGCAGTTAAAGGCGCCCCCCAATACGTATGTTGATGGCCCACCAACAACTTTCATCGAGCCCCAAAAATCCGTTGTTGTGGCTTGATAGGCAACATCTTTGAGCTGGCCAATCACTTTTCCATTCTTTACTCGATGAAACTGCTGGCCAGTAAATTGGAAGTTATAACGCTGCATATCAATAGACCACGACTTATCGCCCTTGATAATAATTCCATCCTCAATCGATGCCACCATCTCGTCATAGGTAGGACCAGATGGATTGGCCGCCAAGGAAACATTTGGCATCCGCTGAATGGGTACATGAGCGGGGGAGTCGGCGAAGGCACAACCATTACTTCGATCGCGATTAACACGGGCTGCAATACGACGATCTAGTTGATAACCGACTAAAACACCATCTTTCACTATCTCCCACTGTTGTGCTGCAACGCCCTCATCATCAAAGCCAACAGTGCTCAATCCATGAGCAGTATTGCGGTCGCCGGTCACGTTCATCAATTGTGATCCGTACTTTAAAGTATTCAACTTCTCTGGAGTGGCAAAAGATGTTCCTGCGTAGTTTGCTTCATAACCAATTGCTCGATCTAACTCAGTTGCATGCCCAATCGATTCGTGAATTGTTAACCACAAGTTCGATGGATGTACGAGTAGATCATAACGTCCAGGTATTACTGAGGGTGCGGCTACTTTCTCAGCCAATAGTATGGGCAGCTCGGCTATCTCATCATCCCAATTCCAATGTGTATTACCCATCCACTCCCACCCAAAGCCTGCCGGTTGCGCCAAAGTTCGCATAGATTCAAAACCATGGTCGCCTGTGGAGATCGCTTCAATCTGTGTCTGCATACGCACACGTTGTTGAGTTGTGCTTGTTCCATAAGAATCGGCATAGTGCTTCTGCTCTTTTACGTACATCGCATGGGCCGATGTGTGATTTACGATTGTCGATTTCAATAGTTCATTGCTTAAATATGCCAATCGATCTTTCTTGTCAGAATCAGATACCGAAAATGGATCTACTTCATAGTCAGAGACCCACACTTGATTGGCATATACCGGTTCACTAACTAGTGAGACTTGCTCAGTAGAAAGAGGTTTAGAAGTTTTCGCCATCGCAACTGCGGTGTGTGCCATTCTAATTGCGGCATCAACTGTGATTTCAGGAGTTGATGCAAAGCCCCATGCACCATCAACAATTACTCGAACCCCAATACCGGCGTTAGTTTCATCGCTTTGCGTTTCAGGTTTGGCATCACGCAGTGAAAGTAGACCGGTTCGAGTACGTTCGATACGAACATCAACATGCGAAGCGCCTGCATCTTTCGCAGAATTAATTGCAGCTTGAGTTATGGCCGATAAAGGAAGTGCTAGAAAGTCGGCATCTACATTTTTCATCACTGCAGAACCTTAAGGCACCACTGGGCTTGCAGCCAATGTTTGCGCAAGACACACCAAAAACCCCTTGCAAACACGGGTATTTGTGAAGCAAATGTGATGCAGGGAATATGTGATTTTATCAAAGTGATTCACTTAATAGTCATGATAGGGGTACCCCTCAGGAAAATATGTTTTCTAAAATCGCTGAGTGAAATGATTCACCTGTAAGTAAATAGATTTACTTCAGGGAGAGATGAGGATTACAAATGAAACTACTACAAAAAACCACTGTAGCAAAAGTCTTGGTTACCTTAACGGCGTTATCGGTATTAGTCGCTGTAACACCAAGTGCAAACGCTGCTACTAAGACGATCACTTGCTACAAAGGAACGGTAGTTAAAAAAGTCACTGCCGCCAAACCAAAGTGCCCTGCTGGATACACAACTACTAAACCAGTCGTTAAGCCAGCAGTTCCTGCTAAAGGAGGGGTGGTCGCATTCTCCGGGACATATAGTGGAAAGATTGCTCTGCTTTGGGGCGACAGTTACGTACAAGCTACGTCTGTCGAAGGCACTGGAACTGGAAATGTTCTAGGACTTACCGACTTGTCAGGAATTGGATCTGCGGCACCAGCAAATCAGTGCGATACGTTCAATGGTTCTGGCACTCTCGGCGGAGGCGGAAATACTTTAAAAGTCACATTTGATTCATCGGCTCAAGCATGTGCTGCAGATTCAGATGCGCCAACTTCAATTACATTCACAGGAAACGCAGTCATTAATGGCGGAACTGGAAAATATGTCGGGGCTACCGGAACGCTCAAAGTAACTGCAGGTGCGTTCAATATTCAATCAAGTAGTGCAGGTAAGAAAGAAAGCGATGCTTTCAAGTTCACAATTTCTGGAAATATTATTACAAAATAGCTTTTCAAACCCATGAAGTATTAAGTTATAGAAGGAGCGAAAATGAATAAGAAAATCTCTACCGCAGTCATTGGTGCAGTTGCACTTTTTGGCAGCGCAATCGTTGGAGGCTCACCTGCATATGCAGCACCTGCAGCTTCTACACTTATCCTCTCAGGTGGTAGTGGTGTCTTTGGATTAGCTCCAATTACAATCACAGCCACTGCAAACAACGCAGGTACAGTTAAATTTCTGGCAGGCGGAGTAGCAATTCTTGGCTGCGAAGCAGCTGCAACCACAACCGTTGCACCATTTGCCGCAAAGTGCGCATGGCTTCCAGCAGCAGCCGGATCAGTTGCTTTGACCGGTGTATTAACACCTACAGATGCAGCTAGTTTTGAAGGCGTCACCTCAACTGCGCTCAATGTAAAGGTTGGCGTTCCAGTACAGGGGGTTGTCTCACCTATTCACATCTATGTAGACACCATCCTGGCTACTGGCTCAACAGGTGTTCTAGCTCCACGCTTTGGCGTTGGCTGCACAATTGCAAGTGAGTTCATTATTGGGCAGACAATCGTCTTTCGAATCTATGCCAATAACGCTGATCAAGGTGGCGCAGTAATGGATTCAAGTAATACGGCCTCAGCATTTGTTGAAGTTGCCGGTGTTAAAGATCCACTACCAATGAACTATGGAAACCACAGCGGAGTCGCATTCTGGACTGCAGTCCTAAAGACAGGTGCAGCTCCTTTGTACAGCACACTTGGAATCATCAGCTACAAAGTAACAATGGTTGCAAAAGACACATCAAGCATGAAGGTTCTTTCAACCAAGCTTGTTGCTAAGAAAGTTGATGGCAAGCGTGTGATTGGTGACGATGGTCGCACGGTTTATGAGCGTGTGAGCTATTACCGCACAGTTCAAGTTAGCCCAGCACTTAAAGGTGCAACAGCTACATGGGCATCTAACTTCACCGATGCCTCAAAGCTAACACTCTACGCAGTCCCTAAAGCCTAAATAATTGAATACGGAGAGAAAAATGAAACTACATATACAGGCAAGAAACTCGGTTGCATTTAGCGCTGCAGTTGCGCTCACTATGGCAATAGCCATGGTGAGCCCAGCTAGCGGTGCGGATGCACCAGTTGGAACTTCACTGATAGCACCTGCAGGAATTCCAAATATTCCAGCGGTGCCATTTACCGGTACCAAGATGGCAACCTTCACTACACCTCAAGCAATGGTCAACTTAAGTGTTGTTCCAGCACAGGGAATTGTGGGAGATCCAATCGTTGTTTCAGGTAAGGCGATGGCGCCAAATGCGACTTTCACTCTTACTTGGTCGACATCTGATGCCAGTTGGGTTGCGGGAATTGAACCAAATACCGCCAACTACATGGGCACCAGTTATTCAAACTACAACGTAAACATGGCAACGGTTACAACCGATGCAACTGGATCCTTTAGCTTTGCAACGAAGATTCCATCTGACTGGGGCGGAGTACACGATATCTACGCCGTAGCCGATGGAGTTGGTGCTGGACATGGTGGATTACAAGTCGCACGTGGATTCACAATGAAGCCAACGAGTGGACCGGTCGGTACTCCGATTACTGTCACATATACAGGCCTTGGACCAAAGCTCTATGCAGCAGGTTCTGCCCTCATCTATGACAACCACTTTGCCGGCGAAATGATGGCGCGTTGGACACGAGGAACAGCAACCGCAGTCATCTTGGCATCTGGCGCAGTAGGAAAGCACTTTATTCAAGCTAATGAGGCGATCTCATTCTCTTATCTGAATGTGATGCAGTCACCAGTTCCTTATGCAAATAGTGGTTCGGGAACTTTTACGATTACTAAAGATAATGGAGCCTTTAAGCCATATATTCAATGGCCATCAAAGGTCACACCAACGGTTTCAAATCGCACAACGTTATCGAGTATTGGTCTAGATCCAGCGACGAAGGCCGTTGCATCGCTCTCGGTCGATAGCGGTCCAGTTGGAAGTAAAACTACAGTCAATATCAATGGGTTAACTACAACAGGTTCACATCAAATAGTGTGGGCAACAGTTGTTGGAAACCGAGTCAACTGTACGACCGGAACTTGCTGGGTTTATAACTCACTGCCACTGGCAACCGTTGATGTAACAGGTCCATCTGTAAGTAAAGAAGTAACTATCCCAGACCACTTAGGTGGATGGCACGTTATTCAAATCAAACAGGGTGACATGATCGAAGCTCAGACAGCCTTCTATGTCAAAGAGAGCATCATGCCCTTCCTCGATAAGAGTGGAAAGACAATTGGAATGGGTCTGGCAACAGCCGATGTATCAGGTTCAGTTGAGGCCTTTGCAAAGGGTGGAGCAGGAACACCAACCAACACGTTTAAAGAGGGTGAAGAGTTCACCATCAGTATTAAGGGTGTTGGCTGGACTCAGTTCGATAACACATTGGCCGTCACATATGACAATAGTTATATTGGTTATGGCTGCGGATTCAATTCAAATGGTTATCTAGTTGTTCACCTACGGGCACTTGGTGGAGTTGGTACTCACATTATCGATCTTCGCCCGTTGCTCTATACACAGCAACCTTCATTTGCGAACACTCCATATGGAATGGCGCCAGTGTTGACATTTGATCGTGACTTTGCAGGTCTTGCACTGGGTTATCAAATCCCAGCATTCCACTTCGCAATTAACATCAAGAAGTAAGAGAAGTTAGGGGCTAAAGCCTCATCGTTGGTTAATCCAGCGGTGAGGCTTTAGTTTTTAATAAATGTGCGATTGGTGCCGGCAACCACCAGTTCCATCGACCCATCAAAACCATAGTGCTTGGCAACAATAGTCCTCGAATAATCGTTGCATCGATAAGGACCCCAATACCTAGTCCGATCCCTAACTGTTGTAGCCCGGCAAAGTGGCCTGTAACAAAGCCACTGATGGCGCAGATAAAGATGATCGCGGCGGCACTCACAACGCCTCCAGTGTGCGCCAGGCCTTCGATGATTGCATCGCTATTGGAGAGGCCTCGGTCACGCGCTTCACGCATTCTTGAGACTAGAAATAGCTCATAGTCCATGGAGAGTCCGAAGAGAAGAGCCAAGAGAAAGATAATCGCCCAGGCCTCTATTTGATCGAGCCGGTAGGTATGTAAAAATGAAGATCCAAAACCAAAGCGAAAAACAGAGACTAAAGATGCCAAAGCTACGGCGGTAGAGATTAAACCTAGAGCGATAGCATTTATAGGCAAGATTAAAGAGCGGAAAGCTCGCGTTAATAAGATGTACGTTAAAAGCAGGGCTAGCAGAATTATCCAAGGAGTTGAGTTAAGGATGCTTCTTATTAAATCTACGCCTTGTGCTGGCGCGCCACCAAGATAGAGAACGGCAGTTTCACTAAATCCAGATTGCGTTAAATCTAATGTGCGCAAATTGCTGACGAGCCGCTCGCTCTCGGGCATACCTAATGTATGCCTACCAATAACAAAGAACCGCAAATACCGACCGTTGGGATCGATGAAGGGCACCTTGTCTTCGGTAGCAACTATAAAGATCTCAGGGTTTTTCAATAGTTGTTTAGCTAACTTTTTGCGCGCGGTATCTACTTGAGGAGTTGTTGCTAAATGATTGGCACCGAGATCGATGAGAACTTCATGAGGCGTAATGACACCTGGACCGACACGGTTAACTACCATTGATATTCCTTGGGCAGATTCCAGATTGGTGGGGATGGCGGTTAATGAACTCGGAGTTAGAGCCAACCAAAAAATGGGGGCGGCCATAATTGCAAGCGTTGCAAGTGAAGCGATAAAAACCGATTTAGGTCTGGCTATAACTAAACGTGCGATCCGTGCCCAGGCGCCTTGTAGTGCATCGCTTCGGCCGATAATGCCTTTAAAACCAATAGTTGAGAGCGCTCTGTGACCTAGAATCGAAAGTAGCACGGGTGCCAGAGTTACCGCTGCCAACATTGATGCCAATGGAACTATCAAACCCGCAGCGCCAAGAGATCGCACAAATGGCACGGGTACAAGCAACAGAGTAGCTAAAGCTACTGAAACTATAAGAGCAGAGACCATTACCGTATGGCCCGCCGTTGCCATTGTCGCTTCAATAGCCTCATCTACATCTTGCTTTTCACGCAATTGGCGGCGAAATCTATGGAGTATTAGTAGTGAGTAATCAATTGCAAGTCCAAGTCCGAAGAGTTCAACGATATTTGGAATATACAAGACCATTAGCATCATATGAGAGAGCAGGTAGACCATACCTAAGGCCAATGAGATAGATGCTGCAGCGAATATAAGTGGAATAACTACGGCAAAGGATAGGCCGAGCATAAGAATCAATAAAAGCAGCGCCATCACAATTGCTACGACTTGGCCTCTGTGTAGGTCGCTAGCTAATATGGGGGATACGTCATGATTGATGGCCGGCGGTCCCGTTATGAGCGCACCGGTTAATCCCTGTGCCGCAACTGCCTTGCGCAGAGCTTGGGTATAGGAGGCCGCATCCAAAAGCCGAAGGGGTGTTGTGATACTTGCAAGAAGGACTCCGCCCATCGCCCTCTGTTGAGCCACATCCGAATCTGGAATGACTTGGGCTGCTTTTTCAATCGCAGATTTAAACTCTTGAATCTGCGCAGGTGTCGATGTTGCGTACTTATAGAGAACCGTAAAACTACCTTGGGTATTTTCACCAAAGTGTGAAGCCAAGATTGCATCGGCCGTGGCCGACTCACTGCCGGGAACCTCAAGTGATGTCGTTAAACGCCCACCAATGTGGGCGCTGGCAAAGGCACCTGCCACTACAACCAAGATCCAGATACCGGTTATGGCCAGGCGATTACGGATTACTATCCGAACCCACCGCATACTCATTTAAACAGTTTAGCTAGTGGCTGCAAAAATCCCTCCTTAGGTGAAAATAGCCAAGAATTTAGCCAGAATTACCTCAAATAGCGGGAAATTATCCGCGAACTAGCGTGGTTTAGCCTGATTCAGGGGGCTTTGCTGGCAGGATTCACCCTATTAACGTCAACCCAGTACTGGAGAGATTACAATGAATAAAAAAGAGATCGTTGCAAAGTTAGCCGCAGATTCAAAGCAGAGCGAAAGCGCTGTCTCAGCCATGCTCGATGCTCTAGAAGCACTGGCTATCTCAATGCTCCAGAGCAAGGAGAAGCTCGTACTTCCTGGCTTTATCTCAATCGAAGCAGTTGCCCGTGCTGCACGTTCAGGGCGTAACCCACAAACTGGTGCAGTTCTGCAGATTCCTGCACGCACAGGTGTGAAGGTAAGCGCTGGAACTAAGCTCAAGAAGGCAGTTGCTTAATCACAAATTAATAAAAAAGTCGGGTGTGAGATTCTCACGCCCGACTTTTTTATTGTAGAAAGTTTATGGATATAGGCCACGTAGCTTATGTGCCTCGGCGACTCGGGCAACTCCCAGCATATGTGCAGCTTCGCGCCAGGTGACCTTACGTCCTGTGGCCATCTCTTCGACCTCACTAAATGCCTTCATTAAAATGCGATTCAAGTTCGTCTTGACCTCATCGCCATCCCAAGCGTAGTTCTGCTTATCTTGAACCCACTCAAAGTAAGAGACGATCACACCTCCTGAGTTAGCCAAGATATCGGGAACAACGAGAACTCCTTTTTCGTTGAGAATTGCATCGCCCTCGGGGGATGTCGGTGCATTTGCACCCTCCACCACAATCTTGGCCTTAATCCCGCCGGCAGTGTGAGCGGTGATTGAATCAGAGAGCGCGGCGGGAATTAATACATCGACATCTAAGTGAAGGAGCTCTTCGTTACTCAATCGATCTGTTCCTGGAGCATCTAAGTTTTTATGTGCTAAGAAATGAGCCCACAGATAGGAAATATTTTTAAAGCCAATCACTGCGCCATTAACATCACTTACTGCGACAACTTTAAGTCCCATATTTTCAAGAGCAATCGCGGCCCAGTAACCTACTTTTCCAAAGCCTTGAATCGCCACCGTTGCACCAACTGGATTAATACCGCGCATGCGTAGCGCTTCGCGAGTTGAAATTGCAACGCCATCTCCAGTTGCAGAGTTGCGGCCCAATGAACCACCTAGAACGATCGGCTTACCGGTAACAACTCCAGGTACAGAAAATCCTGCATTAACTGAGTAGGTGTCCATCATCCATGCCATGTTACGTTCATCGGTTCCAACATCAGGGGCTGGTATATCGCGCTCTGGTCCAATGATTGGCAAGATCTCTGATGTATATCGACGCGTCAAACGTTCGTTTTCACGATCAGATAAAGTTGCAACATCAACTGCGATGCCACCTTTTGCTCCACCGAATGGCAGGTTTGTTAATGCGCATTTCCACGTCATTAGCATGGCTAGGGCGATCGTCTCCTCGAGATCAATCTGAGGGTGAAATCGAACTCCACCCTTAGATGGCCCGCGTGTTGTTGAGTACTGGACTCGATATCCCTTGTACATCTCGACCTTGTCGTTATCTCGTCGCAAGGGAACGGCTACTTCTAAAATTCGCCGTGGTGTTGAAAGAGTTTGCCAATCATTTTCTGAAAGGCCTAATTGATCTACCGCAGTGCGCAATTGCGCGCGCGCAGTTTGGAAAGCTGACTCCGTTGTCATGTGATGAATCTATTAGAAATAGGTTGAAATTGCTAGTAATTTCCCACGTGAGGGCTAGCACAAGCAAAAACCTCCGCCTATTTTCGTTATAGGTCTACTGTGAAGAAAGAAAGTTTTCTAAGGAGTTCAATATGCCCGACATCTCCAATAAATTCATCGTCGTAACAATTCAGGCGACATCGGTACTACTCGACGCTTAAGCTAAGGCTTAACAACTCTGTAGGAAGCCAGGCTCGGATCGGTTGCGTAGGCAATTCGCACACCAGCGGCCTTTGTCGCCGATAAACCTTCGAGTATGGTCTTTGTTAATACTTCTCCTGGTGCCACAACGGCCACGCCTGGGGGATAGGGCGCTATTAAATCGGCAGAGATATGCCCAACGGCATTTTCAGCGAGGAGCATCTGGGTTTCTGCAAAATAGGCATCACGCATTGAGATTGCAACCGTTGGAACAACCGACCAGCTAAGCGATGTTGCAGTTGGGCGAGGAGTCTTTTCTTGTGCTTTTAAAGTCGGAATCAACATTCGTGCGAGCTCATCGAAATCCTCTTTCGAATCTGCCAACGTTGCCAAGAAAACCACTGTGTCACTATCGGCCATTTCCACGCGAATGAATTGAGTCTGTAGCACTTTTTCAATCTCAATGCCCGATGCGCCTAATTGATTTGCGCGAAGAACAATCTTTGTAGGGTCAAAACGTCCGGCGGGGAAATCACTTGTATTTAGGAAGATAGGTAGGTCAAAGTGTGACTGAACTGCACTTTTGAATGCATCAATATTTCTAACAAGTTCGGAAATTAGCTCTTCGCCTCGAGTTTGCAAGAGTGCACGGCAGCCATCGATAGATGCCAAAGGGGCACCGGCAGGAGATGTTGTATGAGTAGTTTCAAAGCTCTGTTCGATGCGATCAAGGTTTAAGTATCTTCCTTGAGCAATTAGCAATGCCGAGGCGCTGTATCCAGGCAGGGCTTTATGCGTGCTTGTTATGAGGGCATCTGCGCCATAAGCTAAACAGTGCGCAGGAACGTGCCTTGAAAAACCAAAGTGTGCGCCCCATGCGGCATCAACTATCACAGGAATTGAATGGGCATGGGCTGCCTCAATTAATGCAGGAAGATCTGACATAGTTCCTAGGTAGCCAGGTTCGGTTAAGAGCAGCGCAATAGGCCCTTGATCGAGAATCTTTTCGAACTCACCAACCGCGATCCCAATCGGAACGCCAGTAGCGGCATCAATCTCAGGTGTTAACCAGATTGGTTCAAGGCCGGCTAAGACAAGGGCGCTCAACACCGAACGATGTGCCGTGCGAGATAGGGCGACTTTGTCACCTGGTTTTCCAAGTGCCAAGATGATGGCTTGGTTTGCATGCGTTGACCCACCAGTTGAAAAGCGCGCATAGTCGGCGCCCCATAACGTGGCAGCTAGGAGCTGCGCCCTCTTTAATACCTGGTTAGTTAATTTAATTTCATCCAGGCCGCCATATAAAGGTGTATCGCTATCAACGACCAAGCCAAGGCCGGCATCTAAGCCAGATGCTCTCTGCTTATGTCCAGGTATCGTGAATGGGTGGCGCTTTACTTCGAAGTAGGAGAGATAGGCGTCGAGCAACGGTGCCGAATCTCTCAGTGAACTCATGGCGTAAGCCTAACTTCTAGGAGCGCTCAAGAGAAATAAGGCCTTAGACTTTAACCATGAATACACTCGCAACCCTTGCCCAAGAACGTCGTCTGGTCACTGCAATTCCGGGACCAAAATCAATTGAGGCGCTTAAGCGTCGAAGTGAGGCGACATCTGGGGGATTGGGCATGGCGATTCCAGTCATCATCGAGCGCGCAAGTGATGCGATTTTGCTCGACATCGATGGCAATCAGATTATCGATCTCGGTTCTGGCATCGGGGTAGTCAGTGTCGGTAACTCGGCCTCTCGCGTAGTTGATCGAGTGATTGAACAGGTGCAGGCATTTACACACACCTGTTTCACAGTAGCTCCTTATATGAACTACATCGAAGTCTGTGAAAAACTAAATTCAATGACGCCTGGAACGCACAAGAAGAAGTCACTGCTCGTTAACTCAGGTGCTGAGGCCGTTGAGAACGCGGTAAAGATTGCCCGCCACTACACCAAGCGTCCAGCCATTGTTGTCTTCGAACACAGCTACCATGGCCGTACAAATTTAACTATGGCATTGACTGCCAAGAACATGCCTTACAAAGAGGGCTTCGGTCCATTTGCTCCTGAGGTTTATCGCGTGCCAATGCCATATTCATTTCATTGGGTGGGCGATCAAGCAACTATTACAGAAGATGCAATTGCAATGGTTACGCACAAGATCGATAAAGAGATCGGTGCACATAACGTTGCCGCAATTTTGATCGAACCAATTCAAGGCGAGGGTGGATTCATCGTTCCACCTAAGGGTTTCTTGCCAGCGCTCGCTAAATACTCGGCCGATAATGGGATCGTATTTATTGCCGATGAAGTACAAACAGGTTTTGCACGTACGGGCCATATGTTTGCCGTCGAAGAAGAGAACGTCGTGCCAGACATGGTTGTTACAGCTAAGGGAATCGCAGGCGGACTACCGCTCGCAGGAATTACGGGCCGTGCCGAAATAATGGACTCAGTCCACGCTTCAGGACTCGGTGGAACTTTTGGCGGAAATCCACTTGCATGTGCCGCAGCCCTTGGCGCACTTGAAACTATGGAGGCCGAAAACCTAGTCGCACGCGCACAGCACATCGGAACAATCTTGGGGGACTCACTTCGTGCCCTGCAAAAGAAGTATCCAATTATCGGTGAAGTCCGCGGACGTGGTGCGATGCAGGCAATTGAATTAGTTGAAGCAGGAACAAAGAATCCAAATACTGCAGCTATGAATGCCGTTGTTAAGTACTGTCAGAGCAAGGGCGTTTTAATCTTGACTGCTGGCACTCATTCAAATGTAATCCGCTTCTTACCTCCACTGGTAATTACCGATGAGCTACTCAGGGATGCGCTCAATGTATTAGAAGAGGGATTTGCCTCTCTATAAGCAAGCGCTCTGTGCCTTAAACCTCCAACTCTATCTCTGGCGCTTTCATAGGTTAAGAGGAGAATTTAACTGTGCCGAAAGAGCGCAAATGTTAAAGGAGGTTTGAAATGACCAGAAAATATATTGTGACCGGTGCCGCTTCAGGTATTGGGGCATCAACGGTTGCTTTGCTAAAAGAGCGAAATGAGATCGTCTTTGGCGTAGATATTAAAGGCGCCGATATAAATGCGGATTTAAGTACCAAGGAGGGTCGCTTAGTCGCTGCGGCAAAATCAATCGAGCTTTGCGGGGGAACAATCGATGCGGTAATTGCATGTGCAGGATTGGCGCATCCAATCGCAAAGACTGTATCTGTTAACTTCTTTGGTGTTACCGATTATCTAACTGAAATATTGCCAGCGTTAACTAAAAGCTTCTCGCCGAGAGTGGCGATTACGTCCTCGATGGCATCGTTGATGCCAAACTCACCAGAGTTAGTCGAAGCGATGTTGGCACTTGATGAAAGTAAAGCAGTTGCGATTGCACAGGGATTGGTTGATAAGGGCGATGCTGAGGCATCCTTGATTTATGCATCTACAAAGCGAGCATTGGGCCGCTGGATTCGCCGTGAATCAATTAAGCCAGAATGGGCGGGTGCAGGTATCCCGCTTAACGCCGTTGGTCCTGGAATCGTCGAGACTCCGATGGTTGCCGACATGATCGCAACTCAGGAGGCGCGTACAGCCATAGATGCAATGGTGCCGATGCCGTTGAATTACTACTTAAAGCCGCGACAGGTTGCCTATCTCTTAATCTGGCTTACTAGCTTAGAGAACACTCACACAACGGGGCAGACTATCTATATTGATGGTGGCTCAGATGCCGCTCTTCGAGGTGAGAATATCTGGAGTTAATCTAGGCGTGAGTGATAGCGAGTTAAATCCGCATCACTTACCTCTGGCCACTCACGAGCAGCCGCTCGCACACCATGTGATTTGAAGGCGTTAATTCTGATTTTCATATCAGGGTTAACGCCTTTGAGCCAGACTGCAGTTTTGATTAACTCCTCATCGGAGTCATTGTGTCCTGGTACTAGTAATAGTCGAACTTCATATAACTTATCAATTGAATTCAGATACTTAATCGACTCTAAAACGACCTCATTGGAACTTCCCGTTAAAGCTATGTGACTCTCATTGTTTAGGGCTTTTAAATCAAGCATCACGCCATCGGTATGGGGTGCTAGCAACTCCCATACTGCTTGAGGGGCATTGCCATTGCTATCGATAAAAGTAGTTAAAGTTGAGAACTCTGCTCGCTTCTTGATCTCTTTAAAGAGTTCGATGACGAACTCACTTTGCACCGTTGCCTCACCACCGGAAACGGTAACACCTGAGATGTATGGCATTGCGGCTCGGATCTGCTCCAAAACTTCATGCACACCCATTTGACTAGCGCGGGGAGTGTGCATGGGAATTGTCTGCGGGTTGTGGCAGGCCAAACAGTTAAAGTTACATCCCTGCAAAAAGAGAACAAATCGATTTCCCGGGCCATCGACCCAGGAGAAAGGGATGAGGCTAGCTACTTGCGCTTGGTGAGCTTTCAGCACTCGTTACCCTTTTCACGATGCGTTGGTCGACGTGCGAATCGGCAACTGAACCTGCACCTAGATATGTGCTCCCATGTCGAGCACTGGGGAGTTTGGCTAGATCGGATTTGCGCACTAAATATCCTGTTATACGTATGAAGTCATTGCTATCTAAGTTGAAAGTAAAGTCGCGCATTCCACTTTTAAAGGCGCCTCGAATTACATCGACTACTGCCTGTGGATTTTTCACGGCCGTTTCATCGAAGGATAAGACATCACTTATGCCCGATTGAAAGAGATGATGGTGGCGTGCAACGGTCTTTAAATGTGAAATTAGCGCTGGCTCAGTTCCGATTGGGATGCGAGTTCCGGCAGTCACACCAATGTCTAAATCAATTCCCGATTGTGAGTGCAAAAATGCATGGTCATCATTGCCTTTGCAGTAAGGCATTGTGCGCTCTGATACCCACTGCGAGATAAAAGAAGTAATACGGTAGCCAAGGTCATCGGCCTCAATGCTGTGCCCGTAGGTTCCCTCTAACCCCTCACGAACCATCAAAATATTGACCGCTTCGGCCAAGCCAAAGATGCCAAACATTGCCGCAAACTTATCAATCTCCAGTAAACCCTCGGCAACTAGCCAGTTGGAGTCAAAGAAGTGGGACTCTTCTACGAGATAGAGAATTCGCGACTCCATCAATTCGGCCGTCAAATCTAAGTAGTAGGGAAGAGTTGTTTCGAAGAATTGATCGAGCCCTCCACTGCCTGCCTCCACAGTCGCCTTCAAATTAATCCGCACAAGGGTATGCGAGCCACCGCCAATCTTGAGGGAGTTATAACAACTTACTGCGGCATACTCTGGTCCTAAATCCGATTGCATCATTGGATCATTGATGAAGTGAGGCTTTCCACAGGCAAAGACCGTCTTAACTGCATCCAAAATGTACTCATCACTAGTTAGCACAGGATCGACTTTGAGTGAAATATTTGGCACGACTTGCAATAGTTCGCGCTCTATCTTCAAGATCATTTTTGAAACACGGTTGTAAACCGGAGATAGATTTGTATGGGCGAAAGCGTCGGGGAACATTCGATCAAGACTGATCCAAAAACGCTTCAATTTTGCATATAGATCTTCGTCGACTACGCCTTCGACATAGGGCAATAACAAAGTATCTAAGTCGCCAAAGTAGACGGGATATCCAGTAATGGATGGTGTTGCCGAGTACATTATCAAAAGGAAAGCCAACGCATCATCTAAATCTTTAGCTGGGGGGAGCTCTAAGAATGCCGAGCCATGGACTAAAACTTTTTTATAGTCAGGTAATAAATATCGAGGGCGATAAGGGGCGCTGCCTTCGTACATATCGCAGATAATTCGATTTGTAAGTGCATCGGTACATTGTTTGCGAACAGCTGGCGGGTCTAATAAATTCTCTGCCAAATTTGCTAGAGCAGCAATGCGTTGGCGATAGGTATATTTTGGATCGATCACTATTGTGCGGATATCTTCTAGTGAAGTCATGGTTTTATCTTAAGATTAAAAGGCAACAGAGGTACTTTGAAAAGCCTTCATATAAGCTCTAGAGAGTGCTGGCGCTCAGGATTAACTCTCTAACTTATAACCGAGGCCACGAATTGTTTGAATTAAAACAGGGTTTGCAGGATCGGCCTCTAACTTAGAGCGCAAGCGTTTAATATGCACATCCAGGGTTTTAGTATCACCAAAGTAGTCTCCACCCCAAACGCGATCAATGAGTTGAGAGCGTGTTAGGACCCGCCCAGAGTTTCGCATCAGAAACTCAAGAAGTTCAAACTCCTTTAACGGAAGTGCTATCGGACTACCATTGTTAAAAGCTTGATGGCGCGCTGTATCTAACTTAATACCCCCAACGCTGATAACTTCAAGATCGCCGTCTAAATCGGCATCTGAAATACCGCGTCGAAGAACGGCTTTGATACGGGCTATTAACTCTCGAGATGAGTATGGCTTGGTTACATAATCATCGGCACCAAGCTCTAGGCCTACAACCTTATCGATTTCAGCATCTTTTGCGGTGAGCATAATTATTGGCACCTGAGAAGTTGTACGAATCGTGCGACATACATCTACACCCGATATTTCAGGAATCATAAGATCGAGCAGAATCAAGTCTGCCCCCTCTTTCGCGAAAGTATTTAACGCTGCACGTCCATCTTCAGCAACACTTACTTCAAAGCCCTCTTTGCCTAAAAGGTAAGCTAGAGCCTCTGAAAATGAACTTTCATCTTCAACGATAAGTATTTTAGTCATTGTGCGCTCTCAATCTGAGTTTCAAATATAGGTAGTCGCAGAGAGAAAGTACTCCCGACGTTTTCAACACTCCAAAGCGTTACTTCGCCGCCATGCTTTGAAGCAACATGTTTTACAATTGAAAGACCCAAACCGGTTCCCCCAGTTTGCCGTGAACGAGCTGGGTCAACACGATAGAACCGCTCAAAGATCCGTTCCTTTTCAGTATCAGGGATTCCTATTCCTTGATCAGTAACTGAAATATCTATAATTCCATTCGTGGTTTGTGTGGTAATTGAAACTTTCGTGCCTTCGGGTGAGTAGTTAATCGCATTCTCGATCAAATTATGAACTGCCATAATCAATTGATCACGATCTCCAAGCACGGATGCGGAGGTGGTTTCGGCATAAGTAATTGAAATATTTCTATTATCTGCCAGTATTTGGCATTGGTCCATTGCCTCACGAACTAAGTATTCAACGCCTACTTCCTGCGCAAGCTGAAGTGGATCCGAGTCTTGAACTCGAGATAGATTGATGATTTCCTGAACTAAATCAGTTAGCCGCTTTGCTTCAGACTGCATGCGTGTTGCAAATTTAGTCACTGACTCAGGATCATCTTTGGCACCTAAAACAGCTTCACTTAGGAGTGACAATGCACCAATTGGAGTCTTTAGCTCATGAGAAATATTGGCAACAAAATCACGTCTAACATCATGAACTCGCTGAGCTTCACTTTCGTCACTTACTAAAACTAAAACTAATTCATCTTTTGTTAGCGGTAGAACTTTAATTGTGAACTCATGCTTACCCTCGCCAATTGGCCCACGTGGAATATCGATTTTTCCAACTTGTTGAGCGTGAGTACGGCGTACTACACGAATGGTTGCCAATAGCTCAGGGCTTTGAATCTTGCCATCTCGCAAGACACCCAAGGCCTCAATGCCAGGGGTCAGGAAAAGTGGAATCTCCCCTGGGGCCAAAATCATCGAATCCCCGTCAAGCATCTTTAGGGTTTCAAGGAGCATTTCGGGTAGGGCGCGAGAATCTAGCTCCTCTGAGTCCCTACGCAAGAACTTCATGCCCCCACTCTATAGGCTTAAAACACCAGTTTACCTTCCGTTCACCAAACCATGGCCCTCTATTCATTACCTCCACATAGGTTTTGCGCCATGGCCCTTATTAGATCAGTTTTCCAAGACGAGCTCGATAGCGTCTCACAGTCCTTAGTTGACCTAACCGAAATGGTCTCTATCTCCATGTCAAAGGCTACACGAGCGATGTTGACGCGCGATCTCAAACTTGCAGAAGAGGTCATCGCAGAAGATGAAAAGATTGATGAGTATCAACATGAAATTGATAATCGAATCATCGACATCATCGCTCGCCAGCAGCCCGTTGCATCTGATTTACGTGCACTAGTAGCCGCATTACGCATGGGATCAGATCTTGAACGTATGGGAGATTTAGCTGAGCATGTAGCGAAAATTACTCGGCTTCGACACCCAGATAGCGCAGTTCCTGTTGAGTTGATTCAGACAATCACAGCAATGGGTGAGGCCGCTGAGAAAATTATAATTAAGACCGGTGTTGTAATTGCCACGCGTGATACTGAGATGGCGATTCAAGTTGAAAAAGATGACGATGTGATGGATAAGTTACATCGCGAACTCATCGGTGTTCTAATCGAACCGAATTGGCCACATGGAATTGAGAGTGCCATAGATTTAACTCTTCTTGGCCGCTATTACGAACGTTATGCAGATCATGCCGTCTCTATTTCTCGTAGAGTTTACTTTCTTGTTACTGGAAAGTATGCCTCCTTATAATGTCAGTTCAAGAAATCATAATTCCACCGGCGCGAGAGATAACGACAGAGCCTCGTCGCTCCGATAAGGTTTTTCGTGGCGTAGTAACTACTGGTGGGCTTTCATCTCTTGTTCTTCTTGGTTTAATTGCACTCTTTCTTGGTTACCGCGGTTTTGAAGTATTGCGCCAAGAAGGTATTGGTTTCATAACTCATTCCGATTGGTCGATTTCTACCGATGATGCGGGAAATGTTATGGATAGCCATTTTGGTTTAGCGGCGATGCTTGTTGGAACGATTCTCGCTTCCTTAATTGCCGTTGTGATAGCCCTTCCAGTTTCGGTATTTTGCGCGCTTTTTTTAAACTTTTATGCACCTGGGTGGCTTAAAAAAATCATGGTAACCATTATTGACATGATGGCTGCATTTCCATCAATCCTCTTTGGAATCTGGGGCTTTCTAGTACTAATGCCAAGTGTTGAGTACTGGGCAAAGCTCCTGCATAAGTACCTTGGGTTCATTCCAATCTTTAAAATGCAAGTGCCAGTATTTACGCGCTCACCATTTGTTGCCGGGGTTGTTTTAGCTATCATGATTATTCCAATTATTACCTCGGTCTCTCGTGAGATTTTCTCTCAAGCCCCGCTTGATCGGATCCAAGCTGCCTATGCTCTCGGTGCAACACGTTGGGCGATGATTAAGGCAGTTGTTATCCCGCATGGTCGAAGTGGTGTTATCGGTGGTGCGATGCTTGGTCTTGGCCGCGCAATGGGTGAAACCGTTGCCGTCTTTACCGTTCTCAATATTGTTTTCCAAATCAACTGGCAGATGCTTCTAGGAGCTGGTGGAAACGTTGCCTCTCTTATTATTTTGAAATTTGGAGATGCAAGTCCTTACGAAATTAAGGCCTTAATGGCGGCCGGATTAATTCTCTTTTTGTTGACATTAGTTGTTAATGGTCTTGCGAATTTTATCGTTAAAACTACTGGAAAGTCTGGTCGATGAGCGCCGCAGTTACAGTAACACCTTCTAAACCTTGGAAGGCTTCTAAGCGTGAGCGTTTAACAGACGTTGCGATTTTTCTTGTTGCAATCTTCACTTCCTTTGTAATTGTCGCCCTTACTCCCATGCAAGGCAAGCTTGCATACTTTGCAATCTTCTTTATCGCTTACGCGCTTCTTACCTCCATATTCAAGGCGACACAACGTGGTAGCGCAGCGGCTAAAGATGCATTAGTCAACTCACTGGTTGCAATCGGAGCAATCATCACCGTAGTTCCGGTTATAAGCATCTTGGCAACGGTACTCAAGAAAGGCCTACCTGGTATTAGCTTTGGCCTCTTTACCCATGATATGGCGCTTGCTACACCAACAGATCCGCTCAATAACGGTGGACTTTTACATGCCATTACTGGAACTCTCACTCTCGTTGTCATAGCCCTTATTTTGAGTGTTCCAATTGGAATCTTGACTGCGCTATATCTAACTGAGATTAAGGGTCGATTCACTGGACCTATTCGCTTCTTGGTACAAGCGATGAGCGGTGTTCCATCGATAGTGGCAGGTCTTTTTATTCTCTCTGCAGTTTTGTATCCCATTACTAAGGCGTACTCAGGATTAATGGGCTCTCTAGCTTTAACTATTTTGATGATTCCAACGATCGCCAGAACTTCTGAAGAGGTTTTGAATCTGATTCCAAATGAATTACGAGAAGCTGGAACGGCTCTGGGCGCGACCCAGTGGCGCACTGTTGCCATGATTGTTCTGCCTGCGGCCAAGAGTGGTTTAGTCACTGCAATTATTTTAGGTGTTGCACGTATTGCCGGTGAGACAGCTCCGATTCTCTTACTTACTGGCGGCGGCGACAAAGTAAATCCAAATGCATTTAATGGGCCAATGGGATCTTTACCGTATTACATCTGGAAATCATTTAACGCCGGTTCGCCCGAAGCGATCACTCGGGCATGGGCCGGATTACTTGTTCTTGTTGGGCTGGTTTTAATTCTCTTTACTATGGCGCGTTACTTAGGATCTAGGAAAGGTGCCAAATGATGAAATCACACGAAAACGAGAAGGAAAAAATGGATACAACTGTTAAGCCAAGTTCATTAGCCGATGTTGCGCAATCTAAATCAATCAAGACACCTGGAACCCGCGCAATGGGCACTGGTCTTGAAACACGCGGCGTTCACGCATGGTTTGGCAAGCATCATGCACTCTCAAACATTTCACTAGATTTTGCAGCAGGCACAGTAACTGCCCTCATTGGTCCATCTGGATGTGGAAAATCAACGTTTATTCGCACAATCAACCGCATGCATGAGTTTATTCCTGGTGCTGCAATGGCCGGTGAAGTCTTGCTCGACGGCAAAGATGTCTATGCCCCGGGTACAGATGTTACAAAGATTCGCTTACAAATCGGTATGGTCTTTCAAAAGCCAAACCCATTTCCATCGATGACTATTGGTGAAAATGTTTTGTCAGGGCTCAAGCTTGCTCAGTTAAAAGTTGAGAATAAGGATGAATTACTCGAAGAGAGTTTAGAGCGTGCAGGTTTATGGAGTGAAGTAAAGGATCGTTTAAGCGCACATGGCGGATCTCTTTCAGGTGGTCAGCAGCAGCGCTTATGTATCGCGCGCGCCCTTGCGGTGCGTCCACAAGTTCTCTTGATGGATGAGCCATGTTCGGCCCTGGATCCAGGTTCTACGCTTCGCATCGAAGAGACTATTCGCCACCTATCAGACACGATGACAATTATTATTGTTACGCACAATATGCAGCAGGCAGCTCGAGTCTCTGACTACACCGCATTTTTTCTATCCGACGGTGGTCCGGGCCAGATGATCGAAGTGGCACCAACAAGTGAGATTTTTTCTCGCCCGCAAGACCAGCGCACAGAGAACTATGTGACGGGACGTTTCGGATAAGCCTTCACCTGCTGTTCATCTAACTGTTGAACTCCGTTTAGGTATAAATGCTCGACCGTTCACCTCACCGCCATACCTTTCTCATGTAGTCCACGTTGTCACCAATTAAAAGGGGAATAAATTGAGAATTTCAAAGATTGCGAAGATTGCAGTAATTGCACTCGCATTTGGTTTAGTTGCAGGCTCTCCTGCATATGCAGTTGATCTACAGGGCTCAGGTGCTTCCTTCCCGGCTCTACTTATCGAAGGTTGCAAAGCTGGCTTTGCCGCAAGCAACTCAGGTGCAAATACATATGTTTATGCCTCTTCTTCATCAGGCACAGGTCAGGCCAACTCAGATAAGTCAATCGGCGATTTCTGGATGTCAGATGGTGCATACACAGCTGCTACAAAGCGTTCAACACTCATTCACGTACCTCTAGTTGCCGCACCTATTGCCGTTCTTCACAACTTGCCTTCAAAGACAACCTTGCAGCTTTCAGCATCAACTATCGCTGGAATCTTCGCTGGAACAATTACGCGTTGGAATGATGCAGCAATTGTAGCCGATAACAACCGTTCAACTACAAAGACTGTTTACAAGCTTGATACCAATGGAAACCCAAAGAAGGATGCAAAGGGCAATCCAATTGTTCTTCGTACACAAATCGTTCAAGGTCACTACACATTGCCAAACAAAGCAATCACAGTTATCTATCGCTCTGATTCATCAGGTACAACTCAGAACTTCACGAACTACATGTTCAAGTCTGCTCCAAGTATCTGGTCTAAGGACAAGAATAAGGTATTCAAGGATGGCTTCCCAGGAGATATCAATGCGATTTCAAACCTCGGACGTATCGTCGGAGCCGCTTCATCAACTGGTGTAGCTCAGCTTGCCGGCAAGACTCCTTACTCGATCACTTACGCTGAAGTTAACTACGCATCAGCTAACAAGCTCAAGGTTGCCAACGTAATCAACCCAGCAGGTTCATCTGTTGCTCCAGATTCAACTGGTGTAGGTGCATTCCTTGCATCTGCAACTCAGGATGCAAACGGATACCTCACATTCGATTACGCAACTAAGGAAGAAGGCGCATACACACTTGGTATCGTCTCTTACCTTTTAGCAGATACTGCTTACCCATCTAAGGCAACTGCAGCTGCAGTTAAGGCCTATGCCAACTACATCTTGAGCACTAAGTGTGCAAAAGATGTTGGCGGAGCACTTGGTTTCTCAGTAATCGATGGCGCACTTCTTGCGAAGTCACTATCTCAGGTAGCAAAGATCGGCTAATAGCCTTCTAATTCGAGGGACAGAACGGCCCAACTGCAGCGATGCGGTTGGGCCGTTTCTCATTTGCTAGCTATATTTAGGCCATGCAGATTAATCTAGATAAGAAGTCCGGTCTCCTCTTAGGGATCATCGCTGCGTTATTAGTGGTTATTGTCGTGCTCTTAGTTGACAAGGTTGGCGATGAGGGTAATTTTATTGAAACCCATGCTCAGCAGATTCAAGTTGCACGATGAGTTTGAATATTCAGGAGATTGCACTGGCATACGAGAAGGCCACGCAAGAGTTTTTAGATATTGCGATGTCGGTTCCGACAGACAAACTCGATCTGCACGTGGGTGAGGACTGGAGCTCTCGACAGGTCATTCACCACTGCGCCGATAGCGAAGCTCAATCCTATGCTCGACTGCGTCGCTTAATCGCCGAACCTGGTTCTACTATCCAGGGTTATGATGAAGGCAAATGGGCCGAGGATTTAACTCTTGGTTATAGGCAGCTACCAGTTGCTGATTCGATTGACGTTGTTAGAGCCGTTCGTGCTGGCTCACTTGCGATAATCAAGAGATTACAACCTGCACAGCTGGAAAACTTTGGAGTCCATAGCCAGTCAGGCAGATTTACAGTTGAGCGCTGGCTAGAGATTTATACTCGTCACGCCGTTGAACATGCCGAGCAGATAACTAAAAACTTAAAGCTTTAAAATACTAACGCTGCAGTAGTCGACTCCAATTGATTTTAGTTAAGAGTAGAACGGCTCCAATCATCACAATTTGAAAAATTATGGACCAGATCGAGGTGAACTGCCCAGTTATTAACTCGCCGATGCCGCGCGCCTTGAGCTGGCCGGCCCCGGCTACGTAAAAGGAGTATGTAACCAAGCGCCCTGAGAAGAAAGCTAGAGTCAAGGGGAGAATTCGCGCTCCAATCAAACCGGCGGCTTCAAATAGTTGCGCTGATGGAAGTGGTGAGATTACAAAGAAGGCCAGGAGTGCGATCCTTCTTCCCGATTTTTCCTCTAATAGCTTTTGCGCACTCATTAGATTACTTAGCGCTTCGGGCTTAATTTTATTTCGAAACTTTGAGGTCAGGTTTGCCAAGGAGTACCTGCCAACACCTGCAGAGATCGCACCTACAATCACGATCAGCCATGGATGAAGGTTTGAGTTGAGTGTGAAGAAAACCAGGACAGTCCACGTAGGTGGCGCAAAGGCAGGTGCTAAATTGAAGAAAAATACAACGAGCACTAGATATACAAGCGAGTTCATTATTTACACCGGAAATGCTTCCCAGTTTTTCTTTCGAATCTCTTTTGTTCCTTGAAACATGCCGCAGTCAATGAGAACTTTACTTAATGGCGTAGTAACCAAAAAACGGCTTCCAGTAACAGTGTCAGTGGCGCCAAGAAATGCAATCGTTACTTCACTCACATAATGAAGCCTATCTTTAGAGATAGGAAGTAATCTACGCATATGAAGGCAAGAACCTTTAATAGAGGGCTACTCCTCATAACCTCGCTGGGATTAATTCTTGGTTTTATTAATGAAACCGTGTGGGAAATTACTATTGCTTTTGGATTGCTCCCAGCCCTTTACTGGGTTTTAAATGATCTTAGAAAGAAAACTCTCAGCTCTGATGTATTAGCAGTTTTATCTTTACTCGGAACTTTTCTAACTCATGAGTTCTTTGCCGGCGCGATTATCACGCTTATGTTAGCCACTGGCCGAGTTTTGGAGAGTTGGGCCGAAGGCCAAGCAGAGCGGCAACTCAAAGCGTTACTGGCCCGAATTCCACAACAGACACGCAGATTTTCAGCTAGCGGAGTTTTAGAAGATATCGAAGTAGATGAAATTCAAGTTGACGATAGATTGCTAGTTCGCGCAGGTGAGGTTACGCCAGCTGATGGAAAATTATTATCAACGGCGACCCTTGATGAATCGGCGCTAACGGGCGAGCCACTTCCAGTTTCTCGAAGGCCAGGTGAATTAATTCTCAGCGGTGTAGTAAATGCCGGAGATCCTTTTGAGTATCTAGCCACTAATACCGCAGAGCTAAGTACTTATGCGGGCATTATTAAATTGGTTCAATCGGCCCAAACTAGAACGTCACCTGGAGTGCGGATTGCAGCTAAATGGGCCCTTGCCTTTATTCCTATTGCACTTCTCATGGCAGCAGCTGCGTGGGCGCTTACTGGAGAATCAAGCCGCGCCGTTGCAGTATTGGTTGCCGCTACTCCGTGCCCATTAATACTCGCGGTTCCAATTGCTGTGGTGTCTGGACTTTCAAAGGCGGCAAAGCATGGCGCAGTAATTAAAGGTGGAGCAATTCTTGAAGCCCTTGCACGTGCCGAGGTTGTTCTATTGGATAAGACTGGAACCATTACTCACGGTGGACCTGTAATTGGAGACATTGTTGTCTCTAGCAATTCAAATGTAGATGATGTATTAACTCTTGCCGCATCCGTCGATCAATACAGTCAGAATATTGTGGCAAAAGCTCTCGTTCTTGCCGCAAAAGAAAAAGGATTGACGCTTTTGCCGGTTAGTGATGTCAAAGAAGTTCCTGGCCATCACATATCTGGAGTCATAAATGGAGTTGAAATAACAGTTGGGCAACTAACGCAAGAAGCGCCAGTTTGGTTAGATCTACTGCATCCCTTAGTGGTTGCAGTTACACAAGATCGACACCTCATTGGTGCAATCGGTTTGAGCGATCCGCTTCGACCTGAATCAAAAGATGTCATCGCCCAACTGCGACAAGCGGGGGTAAAGCAGATTGCTTTAATCACAGGCGACCGTGATTCAACCGCGCAAGAGGTTGCCGCTTCAGTTGGAATTACTCAGGTTTATTCGCATGTGAGCGCGCAAGGTAAGTTAGATATCACTGAAGAGTTTATGAATACCAGCCGTGGAACCGTGATCGTTGTTGGCGATGGAATAAATGACGCACCTGCTTTGGCGTTGGCACACGTAGGCGTTGCTATGGGCGCACGTGGTGCAACGGCAGCGAGCGAGGCCGCCGACATTGTCATTGTCGAAGACTCCATTGAGCACCTTTCACAAGCCATCGAGATCGCTCAAACCTCCCGAAGAAAGGCGGTTCAGGCGGCAGGTCTTGGTATGTCGCTCTCATTTCTCGTTATGGTCGCTGGCGCATTGGGATTGGCAACGGCCAGTGAAGGGGCGCTGGCCCAAGAGCTCATCGATGTTGTTGCAATCGTCTGGGCCGTAACGGCGCTCGGCGATAAATAGCCCCTCCTTCTCACCCCTCTAGGGGTGAGAAGGCTCTCTCATCCATTCATGAGGGGCTACCCTAGGCATATGAACCTAGCCGAGCGAGATATGTAAGGGGTGAACCTTCCACGATCGAAGCCACCTGCCATTCCGCCCTCTTTTCTTTCGCGCAGCCAGCTTTTCCCACTCCTTGAGGCGCAAACCCCCGGTGCGACCCTAGTTATTGCCCCATCTGGCTACGGGAAGACAACCCTTGTCGCAGAGTGGGCTCAATGGAGTGCGCGACCAACAATTTGGTACACCGTGGATGTTGGTGACTCATTTGAAGATTTTAAGGCGCATCTCGTAAGTTCGATTAAGGAGTTTATTCCGGAGATAAGCATCCATCACGTGGGCCCAGATAATTCAAACAGAACAAACTCACTAATAGCCATTGTTAAGGCGGTTGGTGAATATTCAAATGACGTAAATTTCGTCATTGATTTTGGTCGCGGAGTAGATGAAGGAATTCTTCCCTTTAGACAACTTCTCATTGACGCTGTACCCGATAATGTACATATTGTAATTGTTCGAAGAGCAACAACTGATGCATCTCTTGCACGGTATGCCTCTAACGGAAATCTAAATATGATAACAAGCGAGGACCTCAAATTTTCACCTGCAGAAATTCAGGCAGTTGCAAGTATTAACAATATAGATTTGCACGAGAATGGAAATGCCGCAGAGATAGAGTTATGCAAAGGTTGGCCTGCAGCAGTGCAGCTAATGTGTAGAAACATAGGGAAAGGCAATTCACATAGCAAAATATCAGATGCAATAGTATCCAATGTAAATCCGCTGAATCTATTAGCTCTTGAAACCGTGAACTCGCTAAATAGCCAAGATCGAGGCAAGTTAATTCAATTAAGTTTGCTGGAAGAGTTTGATAGTGAATTAGCGGCAATCCTTTTAGGCGATGCATTTTCGGAGTCCTTTATCAATAAATTAGTCACTGACGGACTCTTTTTAAGTGCGTCAACAACGACCAAGCGTACGTACAGATTCCACCCATTGGTTTTTGAAGCTCTGTCGTTGATTCCGCAAATTGATGGTGAGGTGCTTAAGTCAACTCAAGCCAAATTGACTGAGCTCTTTCTACAAAGAGGAGAGACCTCTAAAGCGTTGGATCACGCCTTTGCATCGGGAGATAGAAAGCTATTTTTTGAGATTTTTCGGGCAGCTGTGCGTGAAATGGCAGCTATTGGACGCGGAGATTTATTAATTAAATGGTCGCAATTTGCCGGTGATAATTCGCCACAAGGAGTTATCAGGCGCCGGACCATACAAATCGTGGGTTATTTGGTTAATTGTAAATTCTTACAGGCGGAGGCAATGGCCGCGGAGTTAGAGTTCACTTCCTTAAATAATACAGACGTTTTTCCCCTTCAGACACTTTGTGCAATGGTGCGCTCTCATGTGAATTTTGCTCGTGGCGAATTCTCTCGTGGATCTATCCAAATTGACCTGGCTACTGCGCCACAGGAAGGTATGACGTCATTGCAATCCAGTGACCAGATTGCCGTGCTCCGAGTTGGCGCAGGAAGTGCCTTTCTTCACGATGACTTCGCAGAACTATCTAGATTTTACTTAGCGGCACAGGCGCTATCGAACCTGGAAACTGAGGCGATTACTTCATATCACCTCAACGCCATGAGGTCCATGGTTCTTTACTCGGAGGGTTATTATTTCCAAGCCCGTGAATTGGCTAGCATCACCATCGCACAAGCCGAGGAAAAAGGTTATAGAACTATCTTTGGCCCGCTGGATGCAATGTTGGTATTGGTTAGATGCCAGGTCGAAGCATCTGAGCTGGATGCGGCAATTGAAAATTCAAATAGAATTATGGTGCTAGCCGACGCCTGGGAGATTTGGCCTTGGTATTTCATGGCCTGGGGAACAGTGACTAGAATTCAGATCAGTCAGGGATTAATCACGACGGGTTCTGAGGCAATTGCCAAGCAACATGCATTCATCAAGGGCTTACCACTCCCAAATCAATTGAGTTGGCTTGTTGACATAAGCGAGTTATATCTAAAGTTAAACCTTAAGGATATTTCTAGGTGTGAACAACTGATAGCACGAGTGCCGCGCGTTGAAATAGTTAAACAGATTGAGGCGAGTATCCAGTTTGGGAAGGACCCTAAAGTAGGAACCGCGCTTGTTTCAGCTTTGCCAGAAAAAACAGTTCGAGAAAAAATTAATAAGTGGCTGACTCAGGCAAGTATAAATAGAGACAATGGAAGTCTGGCACTTGAGCCGCTCAAGAGAGCCTTGGATTTGGGTGCCCAAAACGGATACCACGAGTACTTTTTGCGTCAAGGGAACTTGTATCCCTTAATAGTCAGGGCAGCAGCCGAGCGCCCAACGATTTATTTAGAGAAATTAACTCAAGAAATGACCGCACGCATTAGTGCTCAAAATCAGCGTGAAGGTGACTCGACGAGGAGATTAACCGTTCGTGAATTAGAGATTGTCCAACATTTGGCCAGTGGTAGTCGGATTAGTGCTATCGCCAAAACTTTACATATTTCCCAAAACACTATGAAGACCCACTTGCGCAATACGTATCGCAAACTTGATGCTGATGGGCGCCACACCGCCGTTGAGAAGGCAAAAAAACTTCTCTTAATCTAAGCCCAGACTCATAGGCGAAGAGCCCACGAGGCTCTGCTTTTAATCGCTGGCTTGACCGCTTCGATGCTTGTATCGACCAAGAAAATCGGCCTTCATATCTTTGAAATTTCCATCAAGTAGCGCCGCTCGCATCTGATCAACTAAGCGGACGATAAAGCGTTCATTATGGATCGTTGCAAGGGTTGCTGCGATGATCTCTTTACCGCGGAAGACATGGTGCATGTACGCCCTTGAGTAGTGCGTACACGTGTAACAGTCACATTCATCATCTATTGCCGTGAAATCACGCTTAAAACGGCTGTTAGACAGGTTAAAACGGCCCTCCATCGTATATACCGCGCTGGTACGCGCAATTCGAGAGGCTAAAACGCAGTCAAAGGTATCGATTCCATTTTCAACTCCCACAAATAGATCTTCGGGGGCACCGATTCCAAGTAAATGTTTAGGTTTGTCTTCAGGTAAGACGTGATTGACCCAAGAGACGATAGTGCCCAGGGCCTGTTTATCTAGAGCCCCGCCAATCCCAAAGCCATCAAAGCTCTGACCCGAAGATCTCATCTGGCCTAAATCCCCGGCAGCCTTTTTTCGCAGATCTTCATACTGGGCACCTTGGATTACTCCAAAGAGTGCTTGGTAGGGCTTCGAGCTTCGCTCATCCGTTAGACGCTTATGCTCATCCAAACAGCGCATCGCCCATGCAAATGTCCGATCCATCGCTAACTCTTGATAGGGACGGGTGTTGTGCAGGGTCGTGCACTCATCGAATGCGAAGATAATGTCGGCGCCGATTTGATGTTGAACCTGCATTGAAATCTCTGGAGTAAATCGATGCATCGAGCCATCTAAGTGAGATTTAAATGTGACGCCCTCATCATCGACATGGGCTAGGCGCTCTTTATTATCTGCAATTACATCGTCTCGCCGAAAAGTTTTAGCATCCATCGCTAATACTTTTTTAAAACCAACACCAAGGGACAAGACTTGAAAGCCACCAGAATCGGTAATCGTTGGGCCTGGCCAGTTCATGAATTCGCCAAGCCCGCCAGCCTCATCGAGAATATCGGCACCGGGCTGGAGATACAGATGATAAGCATTGGCAAGCAAAGCCTGTGCGCCAAGATCTGCCATTGCCTCAGGCAGGACTGATTTAACTGTTGCCTTGGTTCCTACTGGAATAAATGCCGGAGTTTGAATCTGACCATGCGGTGTTGTAATTGTTCCAACGCGCGCTAAAGAGCCGCTCTCGGCATGTTTTATATCAAAGGAGAAGTTCACCAGTTACCAAATCTGAACGCGTGATTTTTCATCCAGCCACATTCCGTCGGTTTCACTCACACCAAAAGCAGAATAGAACTGGGGGATATTCTTAACCACTTGGTTACAGCGAAACTCATATGGCGAGTGAGGGTCCGTTGCGATTCGACGGCGTAGTTCTTCGGGGCGCACCTTACCTCTAGCGAAACTGGCCCAGGAGTAAAAGAAGCGCTGGTCACCGGTTAAGCCATCGATGACTGGTGCGATTGTGCCAGCCAGCGAAATTTGGTAGGCCTTGTAAGCAATTGATAGACCGCCTAAGTCACCAATATTTTCACCGACCGTCAGTGCGCCATTGACTCTAATGTCGGGTGTTTCCTCTGGGCGAAGTTGGTTGTATTGATCGATGAGTGCGTTAGAGCGAAGTTCAAAAGCGGCGCGGTCAGCATCACTCCACCAGTTATTAAGGGCGCCATCACCATCGTATTTTGAGCCTTGATCATCAAAGCCGTGCCCAATTTCATGGCCAATAACGGCGCCGATTCCACCATAGTTAACGGCGTCATCTGCGACGAGAGAGAAAAATGGGGGCTGCAAAATAGCTGCCGGAAAGACAATCTCATTCATGATGGGGTTATAGAAGGCGTTGACAGTTTGAGGTGTAATCATCCACTCATCTCGGTCAACGGGTTTTCCGATTTTAGATATCTCGTGATCGCGTTGAAACTTCGTGACAAGAGCGATGTTAGTAAAGAGATCATCTGGGCTCGTAGAGAGCTTTGAGTAGTCCCACCATTTATCTGGGTAACCGATTTTGGTATTGAACTTAGCTAATTTTTCAAGTGCCTTTGCTTTAGTCTCATCACTCATCCACTCCAATTCGCTGATACTGATGCGGTATGCCTCAAGCAAATTGCTGACTAAGTCGGCCATACGTGCTTTGGCTGCCGGTGGAAAGTGGCGCTCAACATAGACTTTACCGATTGCCTCACCGAGGGAGCCCTCAACAATTGAAACTGCACGCTTCCAGCGCTCGCGAAGTTCGGGCGTTCCAGAGAGCGTCTTGCCGTAGAAGGAGAAGTTCTGATCGACTAAATCGCTAGATAGATAAGGGGCCGATCCGCTGATGATGTTCCACTTGAGCCAGTTAACCCAAGAGTCTCGATCAAAGGCGGCCAATAGTGTGGAGAGATCTGAGAAAAAAGACGGCTCTCGAACAATTACCGATTCCAAAACAACGCCAGGGATTTCACCCGCCGAAAGATATAAATCCCAATCAAAGGCGGGCATTAATGCGCTAATTTCGGCGCGGCTCATCCTGTTATAAGTCAGCGTCCTATCGCGATCCTTGACTGCATCCCAATGGCATCGTGCAATCGCGCTTTCAAGGGCCATAATCGAGGTTGCAATGGTTTTGCCATTATCGATTCCAACAAGGGAGAACATCGCCTCCATGTGCGCAAGAAATGCCTCTCGGATATCGGCGTATTGCTCCTCGCGGTAGTACGACTCATCTGGCAGGGAGAGGCCACCTTGGCCGAGATAGAAAATATGTGCGCTGGCATCCATGGGATCGGCATAGATATAAGAGCCAAAGATTCCACCTAAACCTTGGGCCTCTAGATGTGACATCGTTGAAATAAAGTCGGTAAGGCTTTGAATCGAATCGCAGGCGGCTAGGTCTTTAATGATTGGCGTATAGCCCTTTGACTCAATGACATCAGCGGCCATAAACGAGCTATAAAGATCACGAATTTTTGTAGCCTCTTCGGATCCCGAAGCGCTTTCGATAATGTCATGGACGTGCCTTTCGGCCTCAATTCGCAGTTCGCCAAATGCCCCATCGGAGGATCTATCAGGTGGAATTTCGTGGGTAGCTAGCCACTTGCCATTAAAGTGTCGAAAGAGATCATCGCTCGCGGCAATAGTTGGCTCTATCTGAGTTAAATCTAAACCGCTAGTGCTGGTGCTCACGCGCAAAAACCCCTAACAAATAAGTAGTTGAAAGTTCAACCGTTAGCGTAGACTGCCCTCATGCCAAGTGAAAACGCTACCGCACCAGCATGGCTTAACCCAGCCGAGATGAAGGCCTGGCGCAGCTACATCATCGCTAGCAGGCGGCTACTTGAGGCCTTGGATATTGATTTAGAGGGCCATGATCTTTCAATGCCCGATTATGAGATTTTGGCCCAGTTAAGTGATGCTCCAGATCGCAAACTGCGCATGAGCGAACTAGCGGCAATAACCCTTCTATCGCGCTCGCGTTTATCCCACCGGATGAAGGTCATGGAAAAAGCCGGGTGGGTCAAACGCGAGGCCTGCCCATCGGATAAGCGGGGATATTTTGCAGTGATGACAGCTAAGGGTTGGAAGGCCATCGTGGCAGCAGCGCCCGATCATGTGGAGAGTGTTCGTTCCCGTTTCGTTGATCATTTATCAAAGGATGACCAAGTTGTTTTAGCAAAAATTTTCTCACGGATTGAACACTCGCTTCGAAGCGAGATTAAGAGCGAATAGAAAAATCGCATAAAAAAACCCGCCACATAGAGTGGCGGGTTTTTTTAATTGATAATTACTTCTTAGCTGCTGCCTTCTTGCGGCGGCGCTTCTTTTGAGCAGCTGCCG
>Ga0194060_10000297_pt1 | contig 36017 bp, 35 predicted proteins | sample SepL225m_MetaG_FD_163427 | JGI IMG/M metagenome (GOLD analysis project Ga0194060, IMG submission 163427) | Anoxic zone freshwater microbial communities from boreal shield lake in IISD Experimental Lakes Area, Ontario, Canada - Sep2016-L222-5m | ecosystem: Environmental > Aquatic > Freshwater >...
TAAATACACTAAAAGAGTATTTAAATACACTCGGAGAGTCAAAGAATACACTAAAAGAGTATTTAAATACACTCCGAGAGTATTCTTTGACTCTTTTAGTGTATTCGCCGACTCTTTTAGTGTATTTACCGGCTCTTTTAGTGCCGGCGTTGAAGCTTTTAGTATCAAATCTGACTCTTTAGTGCCGGTATTGACTCTTTTAGTATCAAATCTGACTCTTTTAGTGCCGGTATTGACTCTTTTAGTATCAAATCTGGCTCTTTTAGTGCCGGTATTGACTCTTTTAGTGTCAAATCTGACTCTTTAGTGCCGGCGTTGACTCTTTTAGTGTCAAATCTGACTCTCTAATATCGGTGTTGACTCTTTTAGTGTCAACGCCGACTCTTTTAGTGTCAACGCCGACTCTTTTAGTGTCGGCGCCGACTCTTTTAGTGTCAAAACCGACTTTTTAGTGTGGTTGTCGATACTTTTAGACTGTCCTGGCATTCTATTTGATTTTCAAAAACACTTATTTTTCTCTTCATGGAAGTTAATAATGTTAAGCTCCGGGTTACTTCAGCCGGAATTTTAAATAAAATAATATGGATACGTGAAAAAATATTGAAGGGAACTATGTCAGATGGTATTTTGAATTACCGATAGGACAAACTCATAAACTGCAATAAAATGATTGTTTCTTATTCATCCTTATTGCTATATTAAGGTGAAATATAAATTAACCCGTATATGAAACTAAATATGAATTTATCAGTCTCAGTCATAGCGGTCATTGTTCCGATAACGTGCTTTCTGATATTTGTCTGGCGGCTGGATAAGTATGACCGCCGGCAGTTCAGACTGATATTATTGAACTTTTTGCGGGGCGCTCTGGGAGCTGCTTTTATTGCTTCTGTTGGCAGTCTTATACTTGAAAGTGGCATTAGCCTTTTGTTTCATCAGCACAGGATTAGCGGGGCTGCCGGGCAATTGATGGCTGCTCCTGTTGTCGAGGAACTGGCAAAAGGATTATTCCTGTTTTTTACCGTCCCGCGGAAGAAATCTTATAATATTACTGATGGATTTATCTATGGCGGAGCAATCGGACTTGGTTTCGGGATGACAGAAAATTTTCTCTATTTTATGGCTGACAGCTCAAACCTCATTATGTTTGTTGAATTAATTATTATGCGCTCATTTTTCTCTGCCGCAATGCACCTGATATGTACCGGAACTTTCGGTGCATTTCTGTACATGGCTGAGTTCAGAAAATCAGCTGCAGTACCTGTTTTCCCTGTCATTGGCTTTATAATCGCTGTGATGATTCATTTTATATGGAATTTTACAGTTAGTTCAGGATTGCCTATATTTATTGGCATCTTATTTATTTTGTTTTCTTCAGCTTTATTCTTTACTGTGGTTATGCTTTCTGTGAGGAATGAAAGAAAAATTATTAACCGCGAACTATCCGGGTAAGCCGGGTTAAATAATTCTGTTATATAAAAAACCCGGACTAATAAAATTATCATTATTCATTAATCAAATATGCCATCCAAGTCATATATTTTTATAGCGCCAACATCTCCCATATATAACAGGGATATCGTGCCTGTATTTGAGAAGTTAAATCAGGAGGATTCTTCCCTGCTTTACAACAGCTTATATATGAATCATTTCGATATACTGTCCCGTCTTAATCTTTATGAAACAGTTTACTTTTTTGATGAAAGAGATAAAGATTTTCTTCCCGAGTGTTTTCTAAATGATAATATTACTACGCATTTTGTAAGGACGAGCAATATCTGGCATGGAATTAAAAGAATCATTGCCGAAAAGATACATCAGGAGTCGCCTAATATTCTGGTTTTATTCTCAAATTTAATTGGCATCACACCGGCTGATATTGTAAAATATTTTAATCTGCTAAATCATGAGGATTATAATATATTAGCGGGGAGGTCGGGGAGTGAGAAAATCGGACTTATCGGACTGAATTATTTTGAAACCAGACTTTTTGAAGATTTTTCTTCCTGTGACATATCGTACAACAGCTTCCTTCAGCATACCGGCAAACTTAATAGTTTCCTGATTACTGTTAACGGAATTATGACAATAGAAAATTTTGAGCATTTCAGAACTTTATATAAAGTTCTTTCAAAAAAAGAAAGCCTTGAATTTTGCAGCCATAAAATCCATGAAATGTTTACGCATTTGTTTATAGAGTATAAGGAATTTTTATAGATGAAAAGTGTGGGAATAATTGGTGGCACTTTTGACCCGGTACATCATGGTCATTTGATTACAGCGCAGGCTCTTGTAGAATTAAGAAATCTTGAGAAAATTATTTTTATCCCGTGTCATGTTTCTCCTCATAAAACTGAAAATAACAATTCCCTGCCGGCTGACAGACTGAAAATGGTACAGCTTGCAGTTAAGGATATTCCATATTTTGATATTTCACTTACAGAAATTAACAGAGAGGGCATTTCCTACACTATTGACACTTTAAGAGAACTTAAAGAAATGTATGGTTCACTTGAAGTGATAATCGGTTACGATAACCTCGAAAAGTTTTATACCTGGAAAGAGCCTGACGAAATCCTGAAACTTGCAAAACTGATTGTAATGGATCGTGAAGTTGAAAAAAAAGTCTTTGCGCGGGATAAGTATTATGAAATGGCAGCGTTCGTAAAGACGCCGGCAATAGATATTAAGGCTGCTGACATCAGGCGTCGCGTTAGTCATAATCTGCCGGTTAATTTTCTTGTTCCTGATAAGGTAAATGAATATATCGTGAAAAATAAATTGTACAAATAAATGACTGCTCAAACCTTAATAGAGAAAATATTACAAAGAGAGAAGAGAGCCGTCTCGCGTTCCATTACAATTATTGAACAGGGAGATGAAAATTCGAAGGAGCTGCTCAAAAATATTTATGCGAAGACGGGGAAAGCATACAGAATCGGGATAACCGGACCTCCTGGGGCAGGTAAAAGCACGCTGACAAATCAGTTGACAAAGTATTTCAGAAGCCGGAATAAAACTGTGGCGATAATTGCAGTTGACCCGACAAGTCCGTTTACCGGAGGAGCGCTTTTAGGCGACCGGGTAAGGATGAGCGAAATTGGAATGGACGAGGGAGTTTTTATCCGCAGTATGGCTACCCGCGGCAGTCTTGGTGGTTTAAGCAAAAAGACAATTGATGCTGCCGATGTTCTTGATGCCGCCGGGTTTGATTACATTTTATTTGAAACTGTTGGTGTCGGTCAGTCCGAGCTTGATATTGCCCGGACTGCCGACACTACTATGGTAACGCTTGTTCCTGAATCCGGAGATTCAATCCAGGCAATGAAAGCCGGGCTGATGGAAATTGCAGATATGTTCGTTCTGAATAAAAGCGACCGCCCCGGAGCCGATAATGCCCTGTTATCCTTGCAGGCTTCTCTTATGACGCGCAGTCATGATGAACATACATGGATGCCGCCTGTTATAAAATCAGTTGCAACCGAGAATAAGGGAATAACGGAAATCGCGGATGTTATTGCCCTGCATAAAGATTATCTTGCGCTCGATGGCAGGTTTCAGAAAAAACGGGAGATTAATTCCAAAATAAGAATTAAAAATATTATTGAGACGCAGATTAAAGAGGAATTGTGGACGATGGAGAGAGAAGCATCATTAAACGAGTTTCTTGCCAAAGTTAGTTTAGGTCATTTATCCCCTTATCATATTGCTGAAGAGATAATTATCCAATATAAAAATGATTTTGACCGGCATTAAAATAATAATAGCGGCTTCATTACTCCGGTTATTTTCAGCCGATGCTCAGGCCCGGACAACTAAACTTGGTGCAGGTATTAATTATTTGTCAAAATACATTGCCTCGGATTCTTTTATCCTGCTGAAACAAACCTGCAATGACCTGGCATCCACGGATTCTTTATACTGCCGTGCGCTTAATTATACCGATGATGATTATTCCGAATCTTTGCTCAATCTTACTTTTGCAGTTATTCCTTATAATAATATCCCGGTGCTTTTGCCATTGCTTAAGCTGTCTGTTAATATTCCGCTTCCTTCTTCATGCGACCCGGTATTTTATCGGAAGAATGAGAACCTGCCATCAAAGCTGTTATTTGATACTCCGCCGGACAGCTTTGGCGATAAAGATAAGCTTGCTCATTTTTTCGGCAGTGCTTATCTGGCTTATATATCCGGTATTTTTGATTTTACTGAAATAATCGGCATCTTTGTAGAGGAATTTGAGGAGAAATTTTATGTTCAGGCTTCAATAGACAGGCGGGATTTGTTTGCTGATTACCTGGGCAGGTTGTTCGGCATGGGATTAAAGGAAAATAAACATTTGCTCCCCTCTGAAGTACTGGTCTTTTATCCATTAACTTTTATCAGATACACACTATGAGTTCAATATTAGTAATCGATGATGAAATTGAGATATGCGAAAGCATAAAGATGATTCTTGAGTATGAGGATTATCAGGTTGATTATTCGACCAGCGGTGATGCGGGCATTGAGAAGATAATTTCCGGAGGCTTCGACTGTCTTATACTTGATATTCAGATGCCTGACATGAATGGTTTTGAGGTATTAAAAAAATTAAAGGATAACAGCCTTGATATCAGCGTAATTGTAATTTCAGCTTTCAGCAGTCTTGAGAATGCTGTTAAAGCAACAAAACTCGGAGCTTTTGACTTTATCGAAAAGCCGATTGACCGCGAAAAGCTTTTACTCAGCGTGCGTAATTCTCTTAATCAGGTAAAACTCATTAAGGAGAACAAAGAGCTAAAAAAAACTATTACGGCAGGTGATACGATTATCGGCAGGAGTCATGCGATACAAAATATTATAGACATAATCGCACGCGTGGCTCCTATGGATGTCCGCGTTTTAATAAGTGGTGAAAATGGAACAGGCAAGGAACTTGTCGCCCGTGAAATTTATCGGAGAAGCCAGAGAGCTGGGCAGAAGTTTATTGAAGTGAACTGTGCGGCAATTCCAAATGAGCTGATTGAGTCCGAACTTTTCGGTCATGAGAAAGGCTCTTTTACCGGCGCATTCCAGCAGAGGATCGGGAAGTTCGAACTTGCGAATAAGGGAACGCTGTTCCTTGATGAAATTGGCGATATGACACTTCAGGCTCAGGCTAAAGTGTTGCGTGCTATCGAGGAGGGCAGGATTGACAGGGTCGGCGGTGCAAAGAAGATTGAGGTGGATGTAAGAATTATTTCGGCGACAAATAAGAATCTTAAAGAAGAAATTGAAAAAGGTAATTTCAGGGAGGATCTTTTTCACAGATTAAATGTAATCCCCATGACTGTTCCTCCGCTTCGCGACAGGGTTGAAGATATTCCCATTTTAGTTAATCATTTTGCGAATGATATTTGTTCAAAGTATAAAATTCCCGCTGTTGAATTTGCAGGGAGTGCCATGAAAGCTCTGCAGGGGCAGCTTTGGACCGGCAATATACGTGAGCTGAGAAACTTTGTTGAAAGGGTGCTGATAATGATTCCTGACAAAGAGATACGGGATAAGGATATTTACAGCCTCGTACCTCCGCACGCTACAAATCTGGATGATATTCTTAATATTAATAACTCATTCCAGGATTTTAAGGAGAAAGCTGAGCGTGCTTTTATCTTAAAACAGTTAGAAGTAAACGACTGGAACATAAGTAAAACTGCGGAACTTCTTGAGATACAAAGAAGTCATTTATACGCTAAAATAAAGAAATTCGATATTGAAAAAGGAAGAGAATAAAATGGGCGAGACAATATTTTCAAAAATAATAAGAAAAGAAATCCCAGCTGAAATAATCTATGAAACTGATGAAGTGCTTGCTTTCAGGGATATTAATCCGCAGGCTCCGGTGCATGTATTAATAATTCCTAAGCTTGACATAGCGGATGCTTGCGAGATTAAGGGAAGCGAGCATTCCGACCTGCTTGGCAAACTCTTCGATGCGGCTAATGAAGTCGCAAAGCTTGAAAATTTAAGTCGGAATGGTTACAGACTGGTAATAAACAGCGGAAAAGACAGCGGACAGGAAGTGCCGCATCTCCATATACATCTGCTTGGCGGCCGTAAGATGAACTGGCCTCCGGGCTGAGGCTGATTGTAAAACGCATAACTTCTTAGAATGGAAGCACAAATATTTCTGTGTAAATGAAGAAAACAAATGGGAGTCAGAGCTGATACTAAAAGAGTCAGGCAGCAGGATTTATTGAAATGCAGATGTTTATTTTTTTACACGGGTATATATTTTTATTAAATATTAATGGAAAATATATAATGTGAGTGTATTTAAGCTTTGGTAGTGTGGAAGGGATTATTCTGTATAATTCGTTTAATTTATGGTGATTTGGATGGATTTATTACTGAAAAAGCAAGTTTATAAGATGATTCATGGATTTAACTATGCTAAATTTGATAACAGCTTATGTAAAAACGGGATATTTTGCTGATAACCTGTAAATTTATAAATGCAGGAAAAAGTTGACTCTTAGGTCAGAGATAATTATATTTTGACCCTGTTTTCGAAAGATTTATGTGATGATTATAAAATATACAAATTTTACCGATGGTCTGCATGATTTGGATTTAGATGAAAGGGCTGAAAAACTTGGACTGGCAAAGCCATTTAATGGTGAGGTGAAGTTAAAGGTCAGAATGGATAAGTCGCACAGTCAGATTGTTCTCAACTGCGATTTGGACAGTAAGGCGGATTTAATTTGTGACAGATGTGGGGAGGAGTTCTCAGCGGAGTTAAATAATAAATTCAGGCTGGTATATTTATTCGGACAGGATCCGGGTAATGATAGTTCAACAGATTTATATTATATTGAACCTGAGATTGATAAAATAAAGCTTGATGAAGATGTGAAAGATTATGCCGTGCTTTCAATGCCGATGAAGAATCTCTGCCGTGAAGACTGTAAGGGTATTTGTCCGGATTGCGGGAAGAATCTTAACAATTACGAATGCAATTGCATTAAAGACGATTTCAATCCGCAGTGGGCGGCTTTGCTTAAACTGAAGAATAAAATTAATAAATAAATAATGGATAAGAAATGCCAAATCCTAAACGTAAATGGTCAAAGAGCAGAAGAGACAAAAGAAGAACGCATTACAAAGCTGAAGCTCCAACTTTAGCTTCCTGTAGTAATTGCGGCGAAATGAAATTAAATCACAGGGCTTGTCCGAACTGTGGATATTATGCCACTCGCTCAATGCTTATACCCAAAGGCTGATCCCTTCTATGGAACATTCCGAGGTTAGTTCTTACTGTAGAATTGTTGTAGATGCAATGGGGGGTGATTATGCCCCTCAGAATGCCGTACTTGGAGCAATTCAGGCGCAGAATGAGAACCCTGCAATTAAGTTATATCTTGTCGGTCGGGAAAAAGAAATTCTCGAAGTGCTTAAGTCAAATAATATTGAGTTTGATAAGACCTGCATCATTAATGCCGATGAGGTCATATCTATGTCTGAGTCGCCGGTCAAGTCGATTGTTGCAAAGAAAAACAGTTCGATTGTTATTGGTTCTTTATGTGTTAAAGACGGGCAGGCAGATGCTTTTGTAAGTGCCGGTAATACCGGAGCTGTAATGGCGGCTTCGACTATGCTAATCGGTAAGATACCTGGTGTAGGTCGTCCTACTATTGGGACTTTCATGCCCTCAAAAGGGGAAGTGGTTACAATCTTTGATGTCGGGGCAAGTGTTGACTCAAAAGCTCAGCATTTACTTGAATATGCGATAATGGGTTCTATCTTTGTAAAAGAGATTTATGGGATACCGGACCCATCGGTTGGTCTGTTAAGCGTAGGCGAAGAAGACAGTAAGGGTAATGAAGTAACTCTTGCAGCCTTTAAACTGTTAAAGAAAACTAAATTAAATTTTGTTGGTAATATTGAAGGCCGGGATATTTTTGGCGGTAAGGTCAATGTTGTTGTATGTGATGGTTTTGTTGGCAATATTGTACTGAAATTTGCTGAAAGTTTTGTCGGCTTGCTTAAGAGTAAGTTTAAGGTATTTGCCGACAGAAGTCTTATAAATAAACTGAGAGTCCTGATGATGAAAGGCACCTTTAAGAAAGTCTTAAAGGAATTTGATTATCAGACCTATGGTGGCGTGCCGCTTTTAGGTGTTAAAGGCATCAGTATTATCGGGCATGGTTCGAGTAGTGTTCTTGCTATAAAGAACATGGTTCTCCAGGCCAAAGCAATGCATGATAAAAAAATAATTAATAAAATCGAAGAGTCGCTTAAAGAATATGCAAACATCTCAGAATAATAGAAAATACAACGCTGTAATTACCGGCGTAGGGATGCATTTCCCGGAAAAAATTTTAGATAATAAATATTTTGAAAATGTAGTCGAGACTTCCGATGCGTGGATAATGAGCCGTACCGGCATCAAAGAACGCAGAATAATGGAACAGGGTGCTACAAGTCAGATGGCAACGCTCGCAGTTCAGGATTTGCTTAAGACAAGAAATATTTCACCTGAAGAAATTGATTTAATTATCTGTGCGACTGTAACACCGGATATGCTTTTTCCGGCAAGTGCCTGCCTTATACAAGATAATATCGGAGCGAAGAATGCATGGGGCTTTGATTTATCAGCTGCCTGTTCAGGGTTTTTATTTGCACTAAGAACGGGTGCAAGTTTTATTGAAAGTGGTGTGCATAAGAAAGTTATTGTTGTTGGCGCAGATACAATGACTGCGTTTATAGATTATACTGACAGGAATACCTGTGTTCTTTTTGGTGATGGTGCTGCGGCTGTTTTATTGGAACCAACTGAAGACCTTAACTATGGTCTTATAGATACAATACTTCACATTGACGGGTCTGGCAGGGAATCGCTTTGCATAAAAGGAGGCGGTAGCTTAAATCCACCAACTCATCAGACAGTTGATGATAAAATACATTATATTCATCAGGATGGTAAAGCCGTTTATAAAGTAGCCGTTGTAAGTATGGCTGATGTAAGCCACGAAATTATGCAAAGAAATAATCTTCGTTCGGAAGACATCGCTTATCTTGTGCCTCATCAGGCAAATCTCAGAATCATTGATGCCACGGCAAAGCGTTGCGGTATTTCAAGTGATAAGGTTACAATTAATATTGATAAATATGGCAATACTACTGCAGCTACGATTCCTTCCTGTCTGGTTGAGTATTACCGCAATGGAAAGATTAAGAAAGGTGATAAACTGATATTAGCTGCCTTTGGTGCTGGTTATACATGGGGTTCAGCTTATCTTGTATGGGGAATTGACTAATAATGGTGAAAAGAGCTTTTATTTTTCCCGGGCAGGGGTCGCAGTATGTCGGAATGGCAAAGGACCTCTTTGACAATTCTGTTAAAGCAAAAGAAATGATTTTAATGGCTGACGAAGCCATCGGACTTAAGCTTTCTAATATTATGTTTAATGGTCCGGAAGAAAGCCTGAAGCAGACAGAGGTTACTCAGCCTGCAATATTTCTTCATAGCGTTGTTCTTGCAAGTCTGTTAAGAAATTTTGATACTGATATGGTTGCCGGTCATTCATTAGGAGAGTACTCGGCTTTGGTTGTTGCCGGTGCTATCCAGTTTTCTGATGCTGTCCGGCTTGTACGTGCTCGTGGCGCAGCTATGCAGAGAGCGGGTGTTCAGTTCCCTGGTACAATGGCGGCTATTGTAGGACTTCAGGCGGACAAGCTTGTTGAACTTTGCAGAGCAGCATCAGAAACGGGCATTGTTCAGTGTGCTAATTTTAATTCTCCCGGACAGATTGTTATTTCCGGTTCAGTCGAAGGGGTGCGCAAGGCAATGGAGCTTTGCAAACAGAACGGCGCAAAGCTCGTTAAAGAACTTGTTGTAAGCGGAGCTTTCCATTCTCCTCTGATGAAACCTGCCATTGATGAATTTAAGACAAATCTGGATAGTACAAACATATACAACGCTAAGATCCCTGTTTATGCTAACGTAACTGCAAAACCTGTTACGGATAAAGATGAGATTAAGGACTTGCTTATTAAACAGCTCGATTCGCCTGTCAGATGGGAAGAAACAATTGTCAGCATGATAGCTGATGGCGTTGAAGAGTTTGTTGAGATAGGTCCTGGTAAAGTTTTACAGGGTCTCGTTAAGAGAATTAATCCAAATATCCCATGTATCGGAATTGAGAAATATTCTGATCTGGAAAAGTATTTGTAAAGATGTCAGATACAGAAAGAAGAGTTATCAAGGGGCTTAAAATAGACCCAGTAGTCTTTACTCATAAGTTTATCAAAGGCTGTGATATCTATATCTGTTCCGGCGAGTGCTGTTGTCACGGTGTATATACTGAAAGCACCGAGTGCGAAATGATAATGGGAATGAAAGACCGTATTATCAAGTCGATGGATGACTCCCAGACTACTGATACTTCGGCTTGGTTTGAAGAACCTGTTGCGGATGAAGATTTTGCCTCAGGTGTTGCTGTTGGTACTGAAGTTTATAACGGGAAATGTGTTTTCCTGGACCAGCAGGGTTTTTGTACATTGCAAAAAATTGCGATGGAAGAGGGTGAAAATAAGTGGAAATATAAACCTCTTTATTGTATATTGTTTCCGCTGGTTATTTCAGATGGGGAACTTTCCATAGACGATGAACATATTGACCGTATGCACTATTGCAATAAAGCTGAGAACCAGTCTTCTACTGTTTTTGACGTATGTAAAGAAGAACTAAAGTATATTCTCGGTCAGGACGGCTTTGATGAACTCTCAAAATATCGTGATGAATATTTAACTAACATAAAAGATTAGACAAAGCGCGGGATTGAAATTGAATTTAACAGGCAAACGGGCTGTTGTTACAGGTGGCTCAAGAGGAATTGGAAAAGCAATTGTTGAAGACCTAGTTTCTAAAGGTTGCAATGTTGTTTTTACATATCAGAGCAGTGAAGAAGCTGCGAAAAAGATTGAGTCCGATTTAACTAAAGATGGTATAAAGGTATTATCGTTTAAGGCTGATGCCTCTTCATTCGGAGAAGCTGAAAAGACAGTTCAGTTTGCAATTGAAAATTTGGGCGGAGTGGACATACTTGTAAACAATGCCGGTATTACAAGAGATGGTCTTTTGCTCAGAATGTCCGAGAATGATTTTGATACTGTAATAAATGCGAATCTTAAAAGTGTTTTTAATTATACAAAAGCCACGATAAAGCCTATGATGGCTCAGCGTTATGGCAAGATTGTTAACATTACTTCAGTTGTGGCAATTATTGGCAACGCCGGACAGGCTAACTATGTGGCTGCAAAGGCTGGTGTTATCGGTATTACTAAATCAAACGCAAGGGAGTTTTCCTCGCGCAATATTACGGTTAATGCCGTTGCTCCCGGATTTATCACGACTGATATGACAGCAAAATTAAATGAAAAACAGAAAGAAGCAGTTTTGAGTGGTGTGCCCCTTAAAAGGGAAGGTACGGCTCAGGAAGTCGCTAAAGCGGTAAGCTTCTTATGTGGTCCGGATAGTGACTACATTACCGGACAGGTTATTTCCGTTGATGGCGGAATGGCGATGTGATAGGATAAATTCTTAATTAACTATAAACAATAGGAGAAAAAATGGACGTTGAAGCTAAAGTAAAAGAAATCGTAATGGACAAATTAGGTGTTGAAGATTCACAGATTACATCTGAAGCTTCTTTCACTAATGATCTTGGTGCTGATTCACTTGATATCGTAGAATTAGTTATGGGATTTGAAAGCTCTTTCGGTATTTCTATTCCGGATGAAGATGCTGAAAAGATTGGCACAGTTGGCGATGCTGTAAAATATTTAAAGGAAAAAGTATCTTAAGTATTATTGCTTGAGCGGTACTGTTCCAATAGAGTTTGAATAAATATTTTCGCGTCAGCCTTCCGGCTTTTAACGCAGAAGTTTATTCGTTTAAATGAAGTTGTCAGCGCGAGATATTATCTTGCGCCGCAATTTCCTGAATTATCGATTATTTTCATTAAAAATTATTTGAGGAGTCTTGTATGAGCAGAAGGAGAGTAGTAGTAACCGGTATGGGTGCAATTACTCCAGTTGGCATTGGTCTTAACGAAACCTGGCAGGGTATGATTGAGGGGCGTAACGGCGTTTGCATGATTACTAAATTTGATGCGTCAAGTTTTGACACCAAGTTTGCCGCGGAAGTTAAGAACTTTGACGCGGGTATTTGGATTGATAAAAAAAGCGTAAAACGTATGGACCCTTATGCCCAGTTTGCTGTTGCTACGGCTGAAATGGCTTTGACAGACTCTGAAATTAATCTCGAAAAAGTTGACCTCGAAAGGTTTGGTGTTGTTTTCGGCAGCGGTATTGGAGGAATGGATACAAACCAGAAACAGCATTTTGCTTTCTTCCAGGGAGGCGCAAGCCGTATAAGTCCTTTCTTTGTGCCGATGATGATTTCTAATATAGCTGCCGGACATGTGGCAATTAAATTTGGAGTTAAAGGTCCTAATTATGCTACTACTTCAGCCTGTGCTACTTCATCACATGCTATTGCTGATGCTCTGATGCTTATTCAGAGAGGGTCAGCCGATATTATGTTCTGCGGTGGCAGTGAGTCGACTATTACTGAAATGGCAATCGGCGGATTTAATTCTCTCAAAGCTTTATCTACCTGGAATGACAGATATCTGGAAGCTTCCCGCCCGTTTGATAAAGACCGTAATGGTTTTGTCATGGGCGAAGGCAGCGGTATGCTTATTCTTGAAGAACTTGAACATGCCGTTAATCGTGGAGCAAAAATTTATGCTGAATTAGTTGGTATGGGTCTTACTGACGATGCTTATCATGTTACAGCTCCATCGCCAGGTGGCGAAGGTGCTGTGCGGTCAATGAGAGAAGCTGTCAGAGATGCCGGCATTGAACTTTCTCAGGTTGATTATATAAATGCTCACGGTACTTCAACTCATTATAATGACCTGAATGAAACTATCGCAATCAAGACATTATTTGGAGAACATGCTTATAAGCTTGCTATCAGTTCAACCAAATCAATGACAGGTCATTTGCTTGGTGCTGCTGGTGCGGTTGAAGCAATAGCCTCTGTTATGGCAATTAAAAATAGTATTATCCCTCCTACAATTAATTTGGATGAAGCGGATCCGGAATGCGACCTGAACTATACACCTAAAGTTGCCGTGAAAAAAGATATTACTTACGCTTTAAGTAATACCTTTGGTTTCGGCGGGCATAATGCTTCATTATTATTCAAAAAATATAGGAATTAATGTTTGAATCTTAGGGTACGAAGCTTCTTAACAAGGTTAAGGTCTTTTAACAGTAAATCGAAATTCAAAAGCTATCCTGATAATTTCGCAAAAATACTGGCAGAAAAATTGGGTAAGCTTGAGAAGTTACTTGGTTATAAGATAAAAGATCCGATTTTTTATGTTAAGGCAATAACTCACCGTTCATTTGCGGAATTTTCTGATTACAATCTGCGCTCCAATGAGCGTCTGGAGTTTTTAGGAGATTCCGTCTTAGGATTGATTATCGGCGAGTATGTATTCAGGGATTTCCCTGAGAAAGACGAAGGCTTCCTGACCAAAACCCGCTCACAACTTGTTAACCGCATTGCCCTTGCTCATGCTGCTGAAGGTATCCGGCTGATGGATTATATGCTTGTCAGTCATGCTTTTCCTTCTATGAGTGAAAAAGGCGCACATTCAATTGTCTCTAATGCTTTGGAAGCTCTTGTCGGTGCTATTTATCTTGATAAAGGACTTGACACGGCGCGCAAATTTGTTTCCAAAGTCATCATCAAACCCGGTATCAAGGAAGGTATTCTTTTTGTCGACCACAATTTCAAAAGCCAGCTTCTGGAGTTTACGCAGTCTCATAAGCTTGGAAATCCTCTCTATAAGATACTTAAAGAAGAAGGTCCTAATCATAATAAGATTTTCACAGTCGAATTATTCATTGATAATATCAGTTATGGCAACGGCGAAGGTAAGAATAAAAAAACAGCCGAACAAAATGCTGCACAGGATGCTCTGGTGAAAATCGGAGTTATGAAACTGGAAAATCAGGTCTGAGGATTTCTAACGGGTCATCTTTGCCCCTGACTTTTATTCATCATCTTCTGGTATATGCCTGCCGGTTCATCCCACAGAATTATCCGCTTATTTTCCCAGTCGGTATCTGCATCAGACGGGGGTCCTGAAAACTCTGGCTTTAACTTTTGTGCTCGTATATTGTATCATCAGCCCTCCTTGCCTATATTAGTGAGACAAAAAATACAGATAAAATAAGACTGAATAGTCCGGAGTCGTTGTAAAGTTGTCTAAAGTCGTTGTAAAATGGTCCGGAGTTGTTGCGTATCGGTATAATGTCGTTTTTCTGAGTGTGAGAGTGGTTACTGATAACTATTTTTGCATTTTGCGGGGTTTTATACTAAAATTGTTCAGCCTTGGTTAGTTGTCCGGCTAAAATTAATTAGTCAGTTGTCATTTTGGTGAGTGCTTCAGGGTAATCTTTTTTAATGAGGAATCCGGGTAGTGGTATGCTTGTAAGTGTTATAATTCCAGTCTATAATGCAGAAAAATTTCTGGATAAATCTGTTCTTAGCGTTATTTCGCAAAGTTATCAAAATTTGGAGCTTATTCTTGTCGATGACGGTTCTACTGACAACAGTAAACAAATTTGTGATAATTACGCAAATAACGATAAAAGAATTAAAATTATTAATCAGAAGAACAGCGGTCCGGCGACTGCAAGAAATAACGGCGTTTTACATGCGCAGGGGGAATATATATTTTTTCTGGATGCCGATGATTTAATCGAATCTTTTACAATTGAAGTTCTGACTGCGGAGTATCAGAACAATGAGACTGATCTGGTAATGGGTAATTTCAGTAAACTTCTTCCTAACGGGCAGGTTGTTAAGCAAAATGTATCTTTTCATCCTGAACAGGAACCATTTGAGGGGGACAAAAAAATATTGTCTGTTGAAGAGACGGCGAATTTTGTCAGGCACTTTCTTAAATATCCAAGTAATCATTTGATTAGTTATTGTTGGGCAAGGCTGTATAAAACCTCTATTATTAAAGATAATAAAATCATGGCGAATGCAGATATGAAATTATTTGAAGACTTTGTATTTAATCTTGAGTATCTTAAACATATAAAGAATATAATGTTTATTAACAAGAGCGTCTATACTTATGTGATGCATGAGAATCATGTCTCGGCGAGTATGGGAATAGTAGATGGTGATAGTTTAACTCACGATATGAATATTTTCCGGACAAAGGCGGAGGAATATTTTCAGGTAACTAAAGAATTTCTTACTCAAAAGGTAATCATTCAAAAAGAAGTTGGACATGCGCTTGTCCATTATGTGATTATTTTTTTTATCAGAACCTGCCGGCTGGTGAATAAAAGCAATAAAGTGAAAATCCATGATGAAATTAACAAAGTTATTACTTCCCCGGTTTTCATAAAAAGTTTACGGTATTATTCTCCGTCTAAAGGGAACAGCAGGATTTTGCCCATATTAGCAAAATTACAGCTTGTTAATCTCATAATTCTTTATTGCAGACGAAAAGCTTATAAACGATACGGTAAACCAGGGGTTGTCCAATGATGACAAAAACACAAATATTAGCTGAAATAAAAAGTAAACAACTTCCTGTAATCATAGCCGGAGCCGGGATTGTCGGTAAAACGCTGTTATCAATTTGTAGAGAAGAAGGTATAGCTGTTGAATGTTTCTGTGATAACAGTATAAAAGTTGCGAATACAAAATTTTGTAATTTGGATGTTATATATACTCCGGAACTTAAAAACAGGTATGAAAATGCCGTTATTATAATATCGGTTGTGGCTATTAAAGATGCTGTTGATCTTATCACCCGGACAGGATTCCCGGACTGGTATGCGGGGGGGATATTATTAAAGGATATGGATGTTTCGCAGTCTGAAGTGGCTTTGGATTATCCCAGGTATGCAATAGATAACTGTATTTTATGTCATAATGGTTATCTGGATACTGTAAATCTATTTTTTAGAAGCATAGATATTATTATTACAGAGCGATGTTCTCTTAAATGTAATGATTGTTCCAATCTTATGCAGTATTATGAAAAGCCACAAAATTGCGATACAAATGCGATTTTAAATTCAATTGATAGATTTTGTGCCGTAGTTGATGATGTTATGGATTTCCGTGTTATTGGCGGCGAAGTTTTTATGAATAAAGAATGGACTGTTATTGTAGAACGATTAGTAAAAGAACCAAAAGCAGGAAGAATTGTGTTATATACTAACGGGACAATAATTCCTGCGGAAAAAGACCTGGAATATCTAAGAAATAATAAAGTTTTGGTTATTATCTCCGATTATAAGGAACTTTCTAAAAAATTGTCTGAACTCAGACAAATATTTGAGAAGACTAAAATTTCTTATCATGTATTAGAAGTAAATGAATGGCTTGATTGTTCTGCTATTTCGCAGCATAACAGAGGGGCAGAAGGGAATAAAGAAATTTTTCAATTATGCTGCGCTAAAAATATGCCGACATTATCTGACGGTAAATTATTCAGATGTCCGTACTCGGCTAATGCAACCAGGCTTAATGCCGTTCCTGATAATCCTGGCGATTATGTGGATTTATATAGAGAACCCTTGGACGGGACTGGTCTTATTGAAACAAAGAGCAAAGTCAGGGCTTACCTGAACAATCTTGAATATATGGAGATTTGCGATTTTTGCAGCGGAAGACCTTTATCAGGGGCAGAGGTAAAACCGGTGGTTCAAATAAAAGAGCCTCGTCAATATAACAGATTCTAAACGTCTTTTAAAAGTGAAAGTAAACTAAGGGAATATAAATGTCAGATAAGTCTTTAAAGCCGGCTGAAGCCTTAAATAGAAATAAATTGAAAACGGAAAAACCTTACGTTTATGAAAAAATGATAAAATTGGAAGAAAAATATAAACGCGGGGAAAGCATTGCTATCATTCAGTTTCAATATAATTACCAGTGCAATTTTAGATGCGAGCATTGTTCTATTGAACCGTTCCAAGGGAAAACTGATAAAAAGTCGTTTACTATAGAAAATGTAAAGGAGCTTGCCCGTCAGGCCGATGAGCTGGGACTGGCAAGGTTCGTAATTACAGGCGGCGAGCCGTTAATTTTTAAGGATCTTGATGAATTGGTCGCGGCAATTGATCCGCAAAAATTCTTTATCAACTGCGATACAAACGGATGGCTGTTTAATGAAAAGAAAGCTAAACATTTTAAAAACATTGGTATCGACAGAATTCAATTAAGTATTGACAGTCTTGATCCGGAAACTCATGACGAATTCAGAAGAGTAAAAGGATCACACGCCAGAACAATGAAAGCTGTTGATATTGCTTTGGAGACCGGGCTGGGTATTTTTATTCAGACTGTCGTTACTAGGCAGCGGCTTTATTCCGAAGAATTCATTGAGTTTATTAAATATTTCAACAACAAAGGGGTTGGAGTATTTGTAAGTTACGCTAAACCCGTTGGCGCATGGCAGGGCGTTTATGATGGTTTGGTAACTAAGGATGATTATAAATATATGGAAGAGCTTGAGAAAAAACATAATGTTTTTACTCATTTAACTCCTGCTTATGGATTAAATATGGGTTGTATTGCGTTAAAAGGTATGATTTCGGTAACTCAATACGGAGATGTGCTTCCCTGCCCGTATATTCATACTTCAATCGGGAACGTATTTGAAGAACCATTGAAGGATATTATTGAAAGAGGGAAATCAATTAAATGGTTTGGCGAACATATTGACACATGTTCAATTGCAGAAGACAGGGATTTTCTTGAAAATATTGTTGCAAAAAAAATCGATGGCAAACCTCTTCCGGTTCCTTATGATCAGGTATTTACTGATGAAGACAAAACTAAAATCCCTTGGAATGTCGGGTTATAACTTATGGGCGAACTGATAATATTAAACGATGCTATTGAACTAATTGATAAATATGTGCCTGATCCTTCTATTGGCCTTCCGGATGAAGTCTTCTATTATGTTAGCAGAACGACTCCATTGGTTAATGTTGATCTGTTGATTAAAGATGAAAATGGGCGTACGCTGTTAGCATGGAGAAACGATAAGCATGCAGGAACGGGATGGCATATTCCCGGCGGGATTGTAAGATTCAGGGAAACTTTTGAAACTCGTATAAAAAAAGTTGCAAAAACTGAGATTGGGACGGATCTTGAATTTAAGAAAGAGCCACTTGCTCTTAATGAGATTATTAATTTTAAGAGAAAGGAAAGGAGCCATTTTATCTCTGTTCTTTTCGAATGTTTTCTTAGTGAAACATTCGTGATTGAGAATAAAAATCTTTCCCCAAATGATGCGGGCTATTTAATGTGGCATGACAAATGTCCGGATAACCTGATTAAATTTCATGACATTTACAGAAAATATTTTAATCGTCAGCATCAGAAATAAACAGGGATATATTTGAAAGCAAAGAATATTAGCGGACAGGCTCCAGGCGGAAAAAGAACAAGACTTGCGGATGCGATTCCCCTAAGTACTCCTTATGTCGTTCAAATATTTCCCGTTTATGCTTGTAATTTCAAATGCAGTTATTGTATCTTCTCAATTGACAAACAGCAGCGCGGGTTTATATCTGATAAAATTACGATGGATTTCGATCTGTATAAAAAGGCTGTCGATGAAATGACGAAGTTTCCGGAGAAGATTAAAGTATTAAGATTTGTCGGCATCGGAGAGCCTTTAATTCATAAAAATATTGTTAGTATGGTTCAATACGCGGTTGAAAAGAATGTGGCAAATACTGTCGAGATTCTTACTAATGCATCTTTGCTTAATCAAAATTTATCGGATGCGCTTATAACGGCGGGGTTAAACAGACTGGTAGTTTCCTTGCAAGGGACAACTAAGGAAAAATATAAGGATGTTTGCGGAACAGATATTAATTTTGATAGTTTTGTCGATAATCTAAAGTATTTTTATGAGCATAAAAAACAAGCTCAGGTTTACATTAAAATTGTTGATACAGCTATAGAAGGAAAAGACGATGAAAATATGTTCTTTGAGATATTTGGCGATATATGCGATACTATGGCTATTGAGCATACCGTTCCTATTCATTCAGGTATAGAATATGAAAATGTTATAAAACAAAAAGATAATACAGTAACTCAGTTCGGGTTGCCTGTTTCTGAAGTTAAAATTTGTCCCCAGCCATTTTTTACGATGCAAATCAATCCGGATGGAAAAGTCGTTCCTTGTTTCTCTTTTGAATACCCTGAAATAATGGGGGACTGTAATAACGAGAGTATAGATGAAATCTGGAATGGAGAAATATATAATCAGTTCAGGAAGAAGATGCTGGACGGTTCTGAATTTGTTTCCGAAGCTTGTAAAGATTGTAATATTATTAAATATCGTCTTTTCCCGGAGGACGATTTGAAAAACGATGCAGAAAGACTCAGGCAGTTTTTTGAAGTTGGAAAATAAGCAGTAATTAAAATTAACCGATTTGAAGCATTTGAAAATTGCAATATTAGGTGCTACATCGCATCTCGCAAAAGGATTGATTTACAATTTTCTGAATGATGACAAATTTTCATTGTCTCTTTATACAAGAAATATCGGTCAGGTAAATAGTTTTATTGATTCAATAGGGAAAACAGGCAGTAAAAATTATTCAGTTATTTATGAATATGATGATTTCCTTAACTATTCATACGATCTTATTATAAACTGTACAGGTGCAGGAACTTATAAAAAATTAGATGGAAAATTCAGTAGCTTTTTTACTATTACGGAAAAATATGACAATCTTTGCATTCAAAGTTTATTGAACTATCCTGGCTCTCTTTATATTAGTTTTAGCAGCGGAGCGGTTTATGGCAGAGGACTTTCAAAACCAGTTAATGAAAATACTTCTAATAAGTTAAGAGTTAACCATTTAAAGCCGGAAGATTTTTATACTATTGCCAGGCTTAATGCCGAAAATAAACACAGGGCTTTTAATAATTTAAAAATTGTCGATCTTAGAATATTTTCATATTTCAGCCGATTCATTGATCTTGCAGACGGCTATTTTATTGCTGAAATAATTGATTCGATTATAAATAATAGAATTTTGATTACAAACAAATCAAACATTGTAAGAGACTATGTTCACCCTGAAGATATTTTCTCATTAATACTAAAATGTGCTGAAAAAGATTTTATTAATGAAGCTTTTGACGTAATGAGCGCCAAACCAATAGATAAATATGAAATTCTTGATTTCTTTTCGCGGAAATATGATCTAAAATATGAAATGAATGATGAGTATGAACATGTAAATTCAACAGGAACTAAAATCGTATATTATTCAAGATATAACAAAGCATCTATGATAGGTTTTAAGCCGGGATATACTTCCGCTGAAGCGATTAAATCCGAGGCGGAAATAATTATAAAAAACAACAAATCTATGTTATAGGCGATCGACCCGAATGATTTTCATTTACTTTAAAGTTGTGAATGGGAATATAACTACATGATAATTAATTATTCTCTTAGAATCTCGATTCCCAGATATAGTGCTTACATTTACAACCATAATATGCTTTTTTAACACTCCAATGTCATATTTAATGAGAGGTTAAATAAATGTACTGTGAACCCATACAAAACGATGTTAAACCACTTATAAGCATTTTCATCTTCAATTACTATGCTCTTTACCTAAGAAAGTGTTTTGATAGCATCTTTGAACAGAATGTTCTTGACAATATCGAGATAATCTATTCCGATGATAATACTACGGATGGCTCTTGGGATATTGCAATTGAATATGCATATCAATATAAAGGTATAATAACTTTAACTAGGAATAAAAGAAGTATCGGACCGAAGAACAACTTATCTAATTGTTTGTATATGTCTAAAGGCAAGTATTATGTTCCTTTATGTTACGACCAGGCATTTTTATCTGAGTATGTTAAACAATGCATTCAAACGATGGAATCTGATCCATTTGCAGAGTTTGCTATAGTATATCGCAGAGTTAAAAATTCGGATCCTCTACCAGATATAAAAGGTAGTCCGCTTGTTAGTGTCCTTATTTTCAATTATAATTATGGATGTTATCTTAGTCAATGTTTTGACAGCGTAATTGCTCAAACTTATGATAACATAGAGATAATCTTTTCCGACAACGCATCAACAGATAATTCATGGGAAATAGCAACCGAATATTCTCTGAGGTATCCGGGAAAATTTACCATTACCCGCAATCGAAAAAATTTTGGAGTAGAAGTTAATTGGTTGAATTGTGATCTTAATAATAAAGGTAAATATTATATATCATTATGTTCTGATGACGCGCTTGTCCCTGAATATATTGAAAAATGTGTTAATGTCCTTGAAGCTTATCCAAATGTTGCTTTTTCTATGGTTCATCGTACAATTATTGACCAATATGGTCAGCAGATTAAAGAACCCCCATTTTATAATTGCTCCTGTATAATTCCGGGAGCAGAGCAAGCCGCTGTTTATATGATGGCTGCAGTTAACCCAAGTGTTTCTCAAATTATGTATAGAAAGGTCAGAACTAATGAAAAAAAACCTTTGGGAGATAACCTTGTGGCTCGTTGGTACAGTTCTCGTATACTTGATTTTAATTTATGTTGTGAAAATCCAATTGCTTATATAAAAGAACCATTATTATTACATCGATTACATTTACAAAATGATTCATTTAATGCAGCAAAAAATATGATGGAGGTAATTGGACCATACGTGCTCCAACATCAATTTGCTGATACTGCAAATGTTTACAAATTAAAAAATGTAATGGAGCGTTTGCCAAAGTCTATAGAGAAACTAAGTCAATTGTGTTTGCGATATTGTGCAAGAGCATTATTAGGAAAAGATGAAAGAAATTCTTTGAGATATTTTTATTTGGCAGGTGCATTAATGCCAGAAATTACATCAGAACCAATTTTTATAAAGCTTCAGGAATATTGGAAAGCGGATGATTCGAAAAAAAAGGAAATTATTGAATTCCTAAATACTACCGATAACTTAACAACTCGTTCTGTGTCTTATGATCCGCCACAGGGAAGCATTCCGATAACGTATCATAAATTATTTGTATGAGCAGTTTTAACAAAAGGAACATATATTAATGAAATATTTACTTGTAATGCCTAAAACAGCGGCAAAGTCTTCTGGAGGTTATAATGTATTCCCTGTCGGCATTGCTTATGTTTCCGCAATGTTAAAAAAACAAAACTTTAATGTATATACATCAAATCTTGAATTTCATGGAGGCGATACATTTGAAGCATTAACCCAACTCATTCTTGAAAATAATATCGATGTTATATGTACTTCCGGGTTAAGTCGTGATTATTACAAGGTGAAGGAAATTATTAATATTGCACGTCAAATAAATCCAAACATCATTACTGTAATTGGCGGAGGTATAATAAGTAGTGATCCTGAACCTGCTATTATGTCCTTAGATGCTGATATTGGTGTTATCGGTGAAGGGGAGAATACAATTTGCGAATTGGCGTATGCTTTAGATCATAATCTTTCTTATGCCAATGTACCGGGGTTAATTTATAAAAATGAGCAAAATAGATATATCAAAACTGCTAATAGATCTGAGATTGAAGATATTGACGCTATTCCATTTCCTGATTATGATGGCTTTAGTTTTTCAGAGTATTTAAAAACAATCAACTATAAGACTGTTTATGTGCTCGCAAGCAGATCGTGTCCATATTCGTGTACTTTTTGTTTTCATCCATCCGGCAAGAAATATCGTCAACGATCTTTAGATAATTTATTTATTGAAATCGGTTTTCTATTGAATACATATAATATTAAACATTTGTCTATTTCAGATGAATTGTTTGCATATAAAAAGGAAAGGGTTATTGATTTTTGTCAACGTATTAAACCTTATAATGTAGCTTGGACACTTCAGCTAAGAGTTACTGATGTTGACGTTAATATGTTACAAATTATGCATGATTCAGGGTGTATATGTATCAGTTATGGGATTGAAAGTACAGATAATATAATTTTAAAGAGCATGAAAAAACAAATTACTGTCGAGCAAATTGAATATGCTTTAAAAATAACATATGATATGAATATAGATATACAAGGGGGACTCATTTTTGGCGATATTGCCGAGACAAAAGATACTATGGTAAATACATTAAAATGGTATGATGACCATTCCTATTATGCCCTTGAGCTTAATATGATTCAAATTTTTCCTGGTACACCGTTATATAACTTTGCATGTGAGAATGGGATAATAAAAAATAAGATTGATTATCTAAAAGAAGGATGTCCATTAGTTAATGTTTCAAAATTAACAGACAGCGAGTATAAAAATCTATCTTCGCTTTTATATGAGAAAAATATGCGTTCTAAATATTTGCCTAATATATTTAGTGTTACGGATATTGATTTAAATGGAAATTGTAATATTGAAATGATATGCAATAAATGTGGTTCGCCAACTTCTTTTATAGCAAATATTCTTCATGTGCAAATGCAACTTTGTCCTCAGTGCAGGCAACGGCATTACGTTGATCCTTTTAATTATATTTCACATTCACAGAAATTAATGAGTCATTATTTTGAAAAAGATAATTGTGTTGCCTTATGGGGTGCTGGTGAAATATGTATAAAGTTATTAGATAATTACGACATTTTCAAAAATGATAAATATAAAATTGTTGATATTTCTAAATCGCGACAAGGCTATTCAGTTTGCAGTAAAAAAATATTTTCGCCAGAGATAATAAATGAGGAAAATATTAAAACAGTTATTATTACGGTTGTAAAAAGAAAAGATGAAATTATAAATCAACTTAATATTCGCTTTCCTTCAATAACGAAGGTCTATTTACCTGATATAGAAAAAAATGGTGGGAATATTTCACTTATTTTTAAAAATATACTGAAATGAAGTTTGACAAGTGAAAACTGAAAAATAAATGAAACTAGTCGAAACTAAATCCATATCCAAGAAATTCTACAAATTGAGTCCTTAATATGCAATAGTTTGCCTTTACTCTTACTTTGTCTAAAGTTAATGAATTTTCTAATAAAAACATACGCATTGCCGTACGTGAAAGAGGAACAAAATGATTTCTAAGTTTTTTAATGATAAAACAAAAGTATCCCAGTCAAATAATCGGGAATTGAACTACTTATTAATTGCTCCTAGAATTTCTCCTTTACCATTTCCAAAAAATTTGACAGATATTCCTGACCATGAGCGTCCAGTAATTCCTCATGGATTAGCCTACATATCTTCTAGTATGAAGACTATATCAAAAAGTGTATATAATCTTAACTTGGAATTTGAGAGTAAGGAAGTATTTGAGGCTATTCAGAATTCAATTGAGAAATATCAAATTGATGTCGTATTAACAACCGGTTTATCTGGACAATTTTCGAAAATAAAAGGAGTAATAAATTACGTAAAAACTATTAATCCTGATATTATTGTGGTTGTTGGAGGTGGTGTTATTACTTCTTCGCCAGAAGTTGCGATGAATGCTTTTGAAAATGTAGATATTGGGGTGATTGGAGAAGGTGAATATACAATATGTGACTTAGTTGAGGTATTAAATAATGGGGGAGAATTGGCAAGCATTAGTGGAATAATTTACAAAAATGAAGGTGAATTTATTACTACTATTCATCGCGATGAAATAAGAGACCTGGATGCCTTGCCATTTCCTGATTACTTGGGATTAGGTTATGATAAACTTTGGAATGCAGGAAGAGGAGTAGCGATTATAGCAGCACGATCTTGTCCATTCAATTGTACTTTTTGTTGGCATCCATCCGGGAGTACTTCCAGAATGAGGTCTGTCGACAATATAATTAGTGAAATCAAGTTATTAGCGGAAAACTATCCAATTGGAGGAGTAGGTATAGTTGGTGAGAGTTTTTTCACTAATAGAGATAGAGTTATTGAGTTTTGCGAAAAAATCAGACAGTTTAAAATTGATTGGAGTTGCACCATGCATGCATCTTCCTGCAAGAGAGATTTATTGGAAGTAATGCGTGAAAGCGGTTGCATCTCGATTTGTATTGGCATTGAAAGTGCCTGCGATAGTGTACTGAAAAGTATGAATAAAAAAACAAGTTTTAAGAAGATAGAAGAAGCACTTAATCTCATCAGGGATTGTAAAATAGGCGTTACTGGAAATTTTATTTTTGGAGATATTGTTGAGGATATGCAAACAGTTGAAAAAACAATAAATTGGTGGAGAGATAATCGCAAATTTCCGATAAGTTTGATGTGGATTAATATATTCCCTGCTACGGCGATGTATAAATACGCTGTTGAAAATGGAATTATAGAAAACGAAGTTGAGTATTTGAGAGAACTGTCCCCGTATAAATATTTCAAAACTTACAATCGAAGAACGAAAGGAGTTATCGCTAAGATTTTTAACTGAGCAAGCATTTTACACCTACTCCCCTAAGAGTTTTTCAATATTGTCTCTTGACGTATTAAACCGCAAGACATCTGCAAGATATTCCTGCACATGTGGGTATGAAGCGGATATTATGATAAGCGGAATATTGCTATCTATTGGATTTGATTGTCCAAATTGCAGGCAATCCTATAGTTTGCCATTTCATGAAAAATATTCTACGAAATATGCGCGTGGTAGGGTAGAATCATTAATTAATAAATATGGGGAAATAGCATTTTGGGGATTAGGAATAGAGATGCAATTATTATTAAAAAAAATGGATATCTTCTCATTAGCTAATATTTTTATTATTGATAAGGATATTCAAAAACAAGGACTACAGTTTATGAACCATACCGTTAATGCTCCAGATATACTAAAGTTTGAAAAATTAGGGGCTGTAATTCCAACCCCAGTTTCTGGATTATCCTACAATAGGACTATTGAAAATGAAGTTGCAGAATATTGTGAAGCAAAAGTTATTTCTATTGGAGAATTTTTGAAATTAGATCAGTATTAGAAGATTATTATAATTTTTTAAGGTGAAATATTCTATATCCTTGGACTAAACGTATAGTAAAAAAATATTTCTTCCTATTGATATGGTGATTTATACAAAGCTCAAGAAGTGATAAATATTGGAATATTGTCAAGCTATCTTTTCCGTTGAGATATAATTAAGTTACACATGAATTAATAATCTATATAGAGTCTGCTGAAAAAGTCTCAAAGTCATAATAAACAATAAGATATGGAATAAAACAGTGTTAAAAGTGCTCAGAAAATGGTAAATTCGGACAAATAACTGAGCACCTTATGATACGATATACGGGTACGAAACAGTTAAAGCCAGAGTTTTTCAGGACGCCGTCTGATACAGACCCCGACCAGAAAAACAAGCGGGTAATGCTTTCCGGGATAATACCGTGGGATGAACCGGCAGGCATATACCGGAAGAGGATGCATAAGAGACATGGACGTCCGTCACTCTCACCAAGAGTAGCTGTAGGTGCCCTGATAATAAAACATATAAAGGGTTTAAGTGACGAACTGGTTACAGAAGAAATAAGTGAGAACCCGTACCTGCAGTATTTCCCTGGATATGAAGAGTTCAGAACAAAACGGGCATTTGATCCGTCACTGTTTGTGTATATCAGGAAACGGACGGGGTTTGCAGAGTTCACAAAGTTCACAAAGTTTAATGAATTACTGATTCACCGGATAAATGAATTCAGGGAGAAGCACTCATCAGCCGGAGAAAAGGGAAAAGATGATAAGCCGGACAAACCCGCAAAAGGAGAAAACGAAAAAGACGATAAGCAGGATAAACCCGCAAAAGAAGAAAACGAGCCTGAAGAAGAGATTACAGGGAATGTTCCGGAAGAGAACCAGCTGCCGCCTGTTGCAGATAACAATCAGGAAAGTAATGAGAATAAGCAGAAAGAGCAGGAGCCGGAGAATAAAGGGCTGATGCCGGCAGATGCAGCCGTGGCAGAGCAGAAGATAAAGTATCCCAATGACACAGATTTATTAAATACATGCCGGGAAAAATGCGAGGAAATAATTGACATACTATATCCGGAAAGCGGATTAGAGAAAAACCCACGGACACACAGACAGAAGGCAGGGAAGCTGTATCCAGGAATAGCCAAGAAAAAAAACAGGACTGCAAAGGTAATCAGGCGGGCAATAAAGCAACAGCTTAACTTTGTGGGTCGGGACATAAGAATAATCAGTAGTCTTCCTGACAGATATGAAAAGATGCCCCTGGATAACAGGTACCGTCAGCAGAGGGAAATGTACAGTGAGGATAAACGTTCATGCGATGACAGGATAGTAAATATCTTTCAGCCGTATGTAAGACCGGTAGTCCGGGGCAAATCAGGCAGAAGAGCAGAGTCCGGCTCAAAGGTAAACATCAGTCTGATCGATGGGATGGTGATGGTCAGTAAAATCTATAGTGTACCCCAAAAACCGGACAAAAAACCGGCTTAATTTAAGGTGGCAAAATTTTAAATTCGTACAGGAAAAGGAGACCGGTAAAATGTCAGGTAAAAGGGAAATATTCAGTAATGAGTTCAGGGCCAAAACAGCCACAGAAGCAATAAAGGGGTACAAAACCATAACAGAAATATCACAGGAACACAGCCTTCATCCGGATTTAACAGGGCTTTGGAAGAAGCAGTTCTCAGAGAATGCCCCGGTAATCTTCGATAAAACCAGAGGCGTAAAAAAAAACGATAACAATGATGAACTGACTGATAAACTCTGCATGCAGGCCGGAAAACTTCAGGCAGGGAATGAATGGTTAAAAAAAAAGTTTAATTCCAAGGGTTGACGATGCCAGGAAACTGACAGAACCCGGAAGTAAGTATTTAAGCATAACTGAACAGTGTTCTCTGATAAATTTAAGCCGGCCGGGTTATTATTATCAACCCGCAGGAACAAGTCCTGAAGAACTATGGGTAATGAAACAAACAGACCGGATATATACGGAATGCCCGTTCTATGGGATACGGAAAATAACCAAGCAGTTAAGGCGGCAGGGAAATGTATATAATCATAAGCGCACAGCCGGATTAATGCGGATAACAGGCACAGAGGCCATAATGCCAAAGCGAAACCTGAGTAAGGCAGACAAAGATAATGTAGTATTCCCGTATCTTCTTAAAGGAGTTGAAATACTCAGCAGCAATCAGGTCTGGTCAGCCGGTATAACATATATTCCGGTGAGAACGGGTTTTGTTTATCTTACGGCCGTAACAGACTGGTTCAGCCGTTATGTGCTTTCCCGGGAATTGTCCGGTACAATGGATGTAAATTTCTGCTTAAGTGTACCGGACAATGCCTTAAAACAAGGCAGGCCTGGAATATTCAGCACCGGTCAGGGAAGTCAGTATACCGGTAAGCTCTTTACAGAGTTCGTCCTAAAAAATGAGATAAAATTCAGTATGGATTCAAAAGGCAGGGCACCGGACAATATTTTTACTGAAAGATTCCGGCGCAGCCTTAAGTATGAAAATATTTATCTGAGCGATTATCAGAACGGGCAGGAATTGTTCGGGGGATTAAAAAGCTGGTTTCATTTTTATAATTATCGAAGGCCTCATCAGGCATCAGGTTATAAAACACCTGCTGAGATTTATTGCTGAAGGTTTTTGTTCATAAAATTAATTATATTGATCCACCTTAAATTCAGCCTGAAAACTGTCCGGCCAATGGGGTACACCATAATCAGCTGTGATGCGTATAATGAAAGCGGAGATCTGAAGAAGCAGGTAATTCAGTACAGACAGACACATGGCTTTTATCCGGAAGCAGTAGTGGCTGATCAGATATACGGCACCGGAGAAAACAAAAAGTATCTCAGGGTACCGGGAATAAAATACTCCGGCAGACCCCTGGGTCGAAGGCCAAAGGAGACCGAAGAAAACCGGGAAGAACTAAGAGAAAACGATGAGCAGTTAAAGAAATATCAGAAGATGCGAAGCGGGACTGAAGGGAAGTCCGGTCAGAGCAGGAACTTTTACGGTCTGAATCAGACAGCTGCCAGATTAGAGAAGACCGGCATAAGCCGGATCATGGCAGTCTTCACGGGTGTAAATCTGATAAGAGTTTTGAAGGAGCTGAAACTCTTTATTTTTTGGCTTATTCGAAAATATCCTGGTAATGAACAAATGGTAGCATCAGCCGTCATATAAATGAAATAATACTTTTTCAGTGGACACTAAGTAAATATTTCGCTATTGAAAGTTTATTTCAAAAGTAGGAATATCCAGAATAAATGGAAGCAGTTTAATTTAACACAAGGTACCTTATAATGTCTGCACTAAAATATTTGCTGATTTCTCCAGGAAAGCCGAGAACAATAGCGCAAACCCTAAGTCCTGCAATATCGCTCAATGCTTTCTTTCCTGTGGGGTTGGCATATGTCTCAGCAGCAATGAAAAATGCCGGTTTTGAAACATATACTATCAACTCAAATTTCCTGGAGTCGGATATTGAGTCAGCTTTAACGAATATAATAATGAAAAATGATATTGGTGTAGTCTGTACAGGTGGGCAGAGTATAGATGTTCATGAAATTATTTATATTATTAATATTGTCAGGCGAATCAATTCTAAAATTAAAATTATTGTAGGTGGTGCAATTATTTCTTCCGATCCTGAAACGGCAATGAATGTATTAGGAGCCGATATTGGTGTCATTGGAGAAGGGGAAGAGACCATGTGCGAACTGGCATTCGCTTTAAATAGTGATAAATTTATCGGTGACGTACCAGGAATTATCTTTTGGCAAAATGGGTTATTAAAGCAATCTTGTGAACGTCCTGAAATCGCAAATATGAACAATCTCCCATTGATGGATTTTGATGGATTTGCTTATTCCCAATGGCTCGAAATTATGGGCTATGCGGGAATAATTTATTCTGCGAGGTCTTGTCCGTTCCAATGCACATTCTGCTTCAAATCAACTGGAAATAAATATAGGTAGCGTTCCCTAGACTCCATTTTCAATGAAATTGATTATCAAGTGGGAAAATATAATATTAAAACTCTTGCTATATCTGATGAGCTATTTGCTGTTGATAACAAAAGAGTATTGGCTTTTTGTGACAGAATTAAGTCATACAAAATAAGTTGGGGGTGTTCTTTAAGGGTCCCGGAAATAAAGTCCGACCTATTACGCTTAATGAAAGATTCCGGTTGCAATGGTATCTCAACTGGACTTGAGAGCGGTGTTCCTGAAATTCTCAAAAGTATGCGAAAGGGAGTAACAGTGAAACAACTGAAAAAAGCACTTGATGTATTTGCTAACTCTGACATGGTTATGCTCGGTAATTTAATATTTGGCGATGTAAGCGAAACAAAGGATACGGTTAAAACTACTATTGATTTATGGAAGAGATATAATCAAAGTGTATATATTCACTTAGGAACTGTTCGTGCATTTCCGGGTTCCCACATCTATAAGCTTGCTTGCCAAAAAGGTATAATTACCGACAAGGAGCAGTTTCTAAAAGATGGCTATTTTAATATAAACATATCAAAAATGAATGATTCTGATTATTTTGATATGCTTTCCCAAATCACTGAGCTGTCTTATCTCCCACAAATTCCAGCGAAAAGTGTTAGAATACTAGATGTGAATAATGATGGCTTTTGCGAAGTTGAGTGGCAGTGCCGGAGGTGCAATATTGTGCACACTCTGCTTCAAGTTCATTTTTTACAAGCTCCTATTTGCATCTGTTCCTGTGGAGTCCAAAACTCAGTCGAGCCATTTAGAAATGTTTCCTGTAAAAGTGTTGAACTCATGGCGGCGTTGCCTGAAGATGAAGTGATAGCTTTTTGGGGGGTCGGCAGTCAATATAGCAGGCTCACAAGATTCTATGAATGCCTTGATTCCAATAGATTCATTCAGATCGATGCAAGTGAGCATCAGCAAAAGATGACGCGGCTCGGCAAGAAGATATATAGTCCAGATATTATAGCTAAGAAGGAGATCAAATTTGTGATTATTACATCGCCCATTGCAAAAGATGCTATATTCAAGACTATAGAGAAAGAGTATCCTTCAGTAATAAAAGTATTTTTTCCAAATTTGTTTCGAATTAAAGAGGAGTTGGTTACAACTTTTCAGCTGATCGTTTCTAACTGAAGCATAAATACAGCAGAATTAGTGAAAATACTAAAAGCTCATGCAGTCAAGGATTTCATTAATGGAGGAATCGCTAATCAAAAAATCACTTCTTAATCCAAAGTTGCTAAGGCAGATTGCATGATAAAAAAAATAGCAGAAAGGAAGATGTGCCTTTCCCGGAGAACATAGTTTTGTACAAGGATGTGGGATTATCTGGATATAAATCCGATATAATTGATATTTCTTACTGATACATTTGCCCGAAGTATAAATTATATTTGTGGCATTTATGTAACTCGTTTACAGAAACAGTTGTAATTGCCAAAATCTGAGTCATTTCAAAGCGTGCAATAATCATTTGCGAAAGTTGAAAAAATAAAATTGCAGGATTAATCGGAGTAAAATAATGGAAAAAATTTTGTTTATTGTGCCACCTTCAATAGATTATGAAAAATTTAAATCCCCGCTGGAAAATGTCAGAACCATTTCCAAAAAGGATGGACTATATGGAAGCGTTTTAACAGATATGCCATTAGGCGTTTTGGCATTAAGCGCTTATGTTAAAGCGTATAGTGATGTAAAAACACAGTTAATAGATTTTAATGCAGTGCTTAATAAATTGGATGCATTCGAATTCATCTCTTTTTATGATTTTTTCCATTTATACCTTTCTATCCAGAAATGGGCAGATTATGCTCCATCAGTAATTGGGTTATCTACATTGTTTACTACTTCATATCAAAATATGATGGATATTGTAAAATGTTGTCGTGAAATATTTCCGCATGCTATCATCATTGCGGGTGGCGGCGTGCCAACTAATATGTATAAGCAGATTTTTCAGGATACCGATTGCTTTGATGCGCTTATATATGGTGAAGGTGAAAGAGCATTACTCGGATTAGTTAATGCGGAAAATAAAATCGAGTTTCTGAAGAGTTCGAGCACATGTATTACAAAAGAAAAAGTGTTAGACAATATTTCATTTCAATTTGATTTTATAAATGCTCTTGATGAAATTCCCATGTATGACTACGATCTGTTAAATATGGATGATTATCGTTTAAATCCGACTATAGCAGCTTATCCTGGTGTAGATAGTTCCAAACCACATATAACAATAATGACATCCCGTGGATGTCCTTATCATTGTGTCTTTTGTTCTGCTCATTCTATTCATGGACGGACCGTCCGCTATTATAGTTTGGAACGCGTTAAAGAAGATATCGCCAAAATAAGTGCAAAATATGGTACGAAAACCATTATCTTTCAAGATGACCATTTTATGGCCTCAAAGGAAAGAGTTTATGCAATTATTGATACTCTTAAGGAATTAAAGTTAACAGCATTTTTCCCCAATTCGCTAACTCTTTATGCTTTGGATCGTACCATGCTAGAGGCACTTCAAAATGTTGGAGTAAATCTTTTAGTTTTAGCGATTGAATCGGGCAGTAAGAGGGTGCTAAAGGAGGTGATGCATAAACCTCTAAATCATGGTATCGTAAAAAGAGTAATGAAAGATTGCCGTGAATTAGGTATTGATACTGATATAAATATCATTATTGGCTTGCCTGGAGAGACTAAACAGGATATTGAAGATGCCAGGGCATTTTTGAAAACAATTTATGGCACTTGGTTTCGTATTTATGCTGCAGTCCCATTGGTTGGCAGTGAAATGTTTGATATCTGTCTTGAAAACGGCTATATAAAAGAGGGATTTCTTGATGGAGATTTTAAAAAAGCGGTTATTGAAACGGAAGATTTTTCATCAGATTATATCCAAAAGGCAGCTTATTCGTTGAATTTGGACCTCAATTTTGTCGCAAATGCAGAAATGCGTTTAGGCAACTATAATAGAGCGCTAAAAGAATTTCAAAATACTATAAAGGTTAAAGAAGACCATGCATTCGCTTACTATTTTGCGGCAATATGTTATAATAAGTTGGGTGAAGATAAAAATTACTTCATTTATAAGGATATGTACAATAAAATTATGACAGAATCAAAAATCTGGCAAGAATATGCCGCTGAATTTAATATTCAACCTTTGGATTAGTCCGAATAAAAATAGGTATTTTTATGAGTTTCAAAAAACATGTAAAAGGCTATTATGTGATTTACGTACGTTTTACCAGATAGATCATCTTTATGCTATGAGCCTGTCTGAGAATAGGTTATTTTACAATTTTGTATGCGATTATGGGCTATAAACTCAACATTCTCTTGTAATTTTGGTATCCCCCTGACAAATCCCTAGTATAATCAGATATGATAGTTTTGACAAAAGATTAACTATTAAAAGCGAATCATTTCATGAAACATAGTTATAAAATAACCATAGCTCTTCTTACTTATAATCGGTGTGCTTGTGGTTACTTAAAAGAATCCCTTGATGCAATTTTAGCGCAAACATTTACTGATTTTGAACTGTTAGTAGTTGATAATCATAGTTGCGATAATACTTCTGAATTTATTATGAGTTACAAAGATCCCCGGTTAACCTATATTCGGCAACCACCTGGTGGAAATCCCACAACAAGTTATATTAGGGCTTCTATTATGAGTCGAGGTGAATATATTATTATTGCTCATGATGATGATATCATGGAACCGACTATGATCGAGCGGCATGTTGCATTTATTGAAAAACATCCAGGTATTTTGGTTGTGTCAAATAATGTTTCTCTTATGGATGAATCAGCTACTTTGATTCAACCAAGATTATATGAACTTGAAGAAGACTTGTTTTTTAATAAAACAGAGTATATTAAAAAATATTTGGAGGAAAAACTGTGGTTACCAGCACCATCAACTCTTTATAAACGTGATATCTACGTTAAGACTGTTTCGGAATGCTTAGGTACCAAGGCGCCTGCTTATCTTGCCAGTGGTGATATCTGGATGCTTTTTACTCTAAATCTTTATGGACCTATTGGATTAATTGCTGATCCATTGTTGCGTTATCGTCAGCATAAAGGGCAAGAATCAAGGAATGTTGATCAAGGGTTTCCAATGATCGAAGCAATTCGTTTATTTTTAAAAAAAAATAAAAAAAATAAGGACTTACATCCTTTTTTGTCTTTAATTCAAGCTTTTTTTGCTCGATATAAAACCCAGGATTTTTGTTTTAGAAGTGATAATAGAAGTCAATTAAAAAAGTACCTTGTCAGTATAAAGAGGAGCTGGGAATTAAATGTCTCTTCTGATAAACGGGGGGTTGATACAATATTACCTTTTGAGATTGCTCTTTATCTTTTTTATTTGTCCCCTTCTTTACCTCTCGATATTTTTACTCAGCTAACAGCAACTTATGCAACAGGAGGAGGTCGGCGAGGATTTAGAAATTTTCTGTCTGGAATTCAAAATGGAGTCAATTTATTTTATTCTCAGAAAAATCTGAAGAAAATAGCTATTTTTGGCAGTATGATGAACGCTTATCTTATTGCAGAGAGTGCCCGCCAGTTAGGTATTGAGGTCATAGGGTGCTTTGACTCAAGCCCTGCGCGTATTGGGAAAAATGTTTTAGATATTCCTGTTTACCCAATTGAAGATTTAGTTGAAAAATCAAAATATTGCAACGCTATTATTCTAAGTAGCGAGCATGACCAGGAAGACGCTCTTAAACTGATTTTAAAAGCATATATTCAACAAAATCCGACTCTGCCGATTATTTCATGGAAAGAGCTTGCCGCAAATATGGGCAATTAAAAGTTAATTATAATTTAAAGGAAGAGATAAATGAGTGATGAAACTATAAAACTGGAAGGGACAATAATCTGGCTGGCACCTTTTTATAATAGAACCGGTTTTGGTATGGATGCCAGGGGAACTGTTTTAGCTCTGCACAGAATTGGTGTGAAGATTAAAATTGTTCCTGTCAATAATATTGAGGAGGGAATCGATGATGTTGATTTGGAGCTTATTAAATCGCTTGAAAATACTCCGATAATTCCGCCAATTACTTACATTGTATCTCATGTTGCCGATAAATCATGGTTGCAATTTAAATTACCAGAACCAAATCTAAAAATAATAGCTACTACAGTAATTGCAGACGTTAGCTCTCCCCCAAAAAATATGCTGGATGCGTGCAGAGAATTTGATCAAGTATGGGTTATGTCAGAACATGAACGCCAGGTATTGATAACCAATGGTTTTTTGTCTGAAAAGATAAAAATCGTATGGTGGCCTCATCCATGGATTGAAAATTCGCTTATTCCGGTTATTAAACCTGAGCCAACAACTTATAATATGCCATTTTGTTTTCTTAATATTTCCTTATTTTTACCGCGCCGGAGATGGGATACCTTAATAGAAGCTTATCTTGAAGAATTCAAGCGCGGTGAAAATGTAGAATTGTATCTAAAAGTAAACTATCCGCCCTGGCATCCAATACCAGGTAAACCCAAACAGGATTTATTGAATCTTATTCAGGAATTAAGAATAAAGACTGGCTCTGAAGCGTCAATAATAATTGATGATAATTTGGGGAAGAGAACGGAGCTTATAAATTTAATAGACAGTTGTAATGTATATGTCTCTACTGACACAGCTCCAACATCTCCGGTAGCAGAAGCCAGGGCTAGGAGGAGAGCGGTAATAATTCCTAATTCATATAATTATGGTGCAGATAGCTATATTGGAATCGATTGTGATAATTCTGAGAAAATCTCTTTTTCTCAGGAAATGCTTATGTATATGCCTAATCATAAAGATACTTTACTATCATTGCTTCGTGTGGATAATGTTCGCAGTGCATTGCGGAAAGCATTTAATTTATCACCGGAAGAAAGATATCAGATAAGTGAGGAATTTTCACATTTACTCGGACCCAAAGAAACTTTACCTAATATAATAGATTCG
>Ga0194060_10000298_pt1 | contig 36006 bp, 25 predicted proteins | sample SepL225m_MetaG_FD_163427 | JGI IMG/M metagenome (GOLD analysis project Ga0194060, IMG submission 163427) | Anoxic zone freshwater microbial communities from boreal shield lake in IISD Experimental Lakes Area, Ontario, Canada - Sep2016-L222-5m | ecosystem: Environmental > Aquatic > Freshwater >...
CAACATCACCATCGGGTGACTGTCGCGCGGCAGCGCCCGGATCGCGTCGAACACGTACTTCGGCACGTCCTGACGGACCTTCCACTCGGCCACCACGGCGTCGACCTGTGCCTGGGTCGGCACCTCGCCGGTCAGGAGGAAGTACCAGAACGACTCCACCGTCGGGTACTTCGACCCCGGAGCCTTGGGCAGCGCCTCGAACGTTTCCGGAATCGTCTTGCCGCGGAAGCGGATGCCTTCCTGGGGATCCAGGTAGGAGATGTCCGTCACGAGGCTTCGGATGTCCCGGGCGCCGCCAATCGCCTGGTCGATGGTGACCTGGTCAATGATGACTTTTCCGAATTCCTTGGTGAGCTTGGCCGTCCTCGGCCGGAATTCCTCGATCTTCTGTTTGAGTGTGTCTTTAAGTGCCATGCTTCGTGACTCCTTCGGGCTAGGTATGAATGGGGAGAGAGAACCGCGGAGGCGTCTTAAATGATACCCCAAAACAGGCCCGCGCCGGTCTACTGGAAAATGGCGGAATCACGACCGCCTTCGGCGCGATTAAATGGACCTGCGGCGGCATGCGCGGCGCCGAACGAAAGGTTGTTGGGATACCCGGAGCCAGTGCCGATATAATCAGGGGACGGTTCGCGGACGGACCGTCGCAGAAAGGATCTCCAACGGTATGTCAGACTCCGGCGAAGGATTGGTCGACGCAAGCTCGCGGCTCGAGGAACGGATGGACGAAATCCAGGAGAGCCGCCGCCTGGCCCGGCCGGGCGGTCCCCGGATCGATCCTGAGCGCGTGCGGGCGATCGAGTCGCTGCGCCTCGCCAAGACCGACTTGGAACGCCAACTCGGCACCATCACTCACCAGACGCGGCGTCAGCAGTTGACCGATGCGCTGGCCGAGATCTCCCGGCGCCTCAACGAGCTGCACGCGCCCGTCTAGGCGGCCGCCGTGCCGGATCGCGATCCGCTCGCCGCGGTCTACGCCTACCACGATCAGTCCAAGCACCGCGTCGACCGCTACGCCCGTTCGGCCGGATTTCTCGACTGGGCCACCCAGCCCGATTCGTTCCGCACGTTCCGCGGCGCTCAGCGCATCGACCTGGTTGAGCCCTTCTGCGGGGCCGCCGGAGGGCCGCGCGCAGAACCGTTGCGGACCCATCCCTCGTCGCCTGACGCGGCGCCCCTCCCGAGTTCCCCCTGGTCCGGCCTGGGGACCGCGCTTTCCTACGACGCCCTGTTGGCGCCGTCTGGGCCGCGCGTGGCGCCAGGCCTGGCCGCCGTTTCGGTGTTTTTCCGCTACAGCCTGGGGCTTTCGGCGTGGAAGCAGGCGGGGGCTGTCCGCTGGGCGCTGCGCGTGAATCCGTCCAGTGGCAACCTGCATCCGACTGAAGGCTACGCCCTGCTCGGCCCAGGGGTGGTGGGCGGGAGTCCTGGTGTCTACCACTACGCCCCTGACGCGCACGCCCTCGAGCAACGCTGCCTGTTTCCCTCCGAGGCGTGGCGTGCCGGGATGCGCACGATGCCCGACGGCGCGTTTCTGGCCGGCCTGACGTCGATCCACTGGCGCGAAGCGTGGAAGTACGGCGAGCGCGCATTTCGGTACTGCCAGCACGACGTCGGCCACGCGATGGCCGCCATGCGGATGGCCGCCGCGCTCATGGGATGGCGGCTGCGCGCGGTCTCGAGCGGTGCCTCGGACTCGATGGCCGCGCTGCTCGGCACGGACCGAGCAGATGATTTCGGCGAGGCCGAACGCGAGGAACCGGCGTGCCTCTGCATCGTCTGGCCAGGCTCTGGGCGGTGCGACGATCCGGCCGATCTCCACGCGCTGGCCGACGCGGTGGCGAAGGGAGCGTGGTCGGGCCGGGCGAAGGCGTTGAGCCCCAGCCGTGTGCAGTGGGACGCCATTGACGCGGTGGCCGATGCCACGCGCTTGCCAGTCGCGACGTGGTTGCCAGCCGTCCCACGACAGGTTGCCGCCGCTGCCGCCGCTGCCGCCGCTGCCCCCGCGCCGAGTCTGGCCGACCGCCCTGCGCCGTATCCGGCGCTCTCCGCCTCCGCGCTCCTGCTGCAGCGTCGGAGCGCCGTCGCGATGGATGCCGAGCGGTCGATCGACCGCGACCGTTTCCTGTTCATCCTGCGCCGCCTGATGCCCGGCGGCCATCCGCCCTGGGACGCGCTGTGGTGGGAGCCGCGCGTGCACCTGATCCTGTTCGTGCACCGGGTCGAGGGGCTCGAGCCCGGACTCTACGCATTCGCTCGAACACCCCGCGCCGCGGCGGCGATGCAGCGGCAGTTTCGATCCGACTTCGCGTGGGTGAGGCCCGCCGCTGTCGATGAGCAGATGCCTCTCTATCTGCTCGAGCGGTTCGACGCGCGCCGGCTCAGCCAGCAACTCAGCTGCGGGCAGACGATCGCATCCGACGGTTTCTTCAGCGCAGGTCTGCTGGCGGAGTTCGACGAGGCGCTCGAAGCACACGGCCCCTCCTTCTACCGCCATCTGTTCTGGGAAGCGGGCATGCTCGGCCAGATGCTGTACCTCGAGGCCGAAGCCGCCGGCGCACGCGGCACCGGCATCGGGTGTTTCTTCGACGACGCGGTGCACGACGTGCTTGGCGTCAAGGCCCACGCGTTTCAGAGCCTCTATCACTTCACCGTCGGGATGCCCGTAGACGATCCGCGGCTGCAGTCGTCCCCCGGGTACGCATGGGAGGCGGGCGCGTAGGTTGTTGGCGGGGCCCCGCTTCGGGCACAGGCCGGCAGCCCGTTCTGGAATCCCGATGTCGCGGGAACGACGCCACGCCTGTTCTGGATTCAGACCGTCGCCGTACTGACGCTGCCGAGACACGGAGGTTCGGCCTTCCACCCCAGGAGGCCGGTTGTCGCGTGTGGCGAATGCCGATAAGCTGGTTCGATGGCACTCGAACAGGCACAGATCCTTCAGGCGCTCTCCGCGGTGACCGACCCCGATCTCCACAAGGACATCGTCAAACTCGGCTTCGTCAAGGACGTGACGATCGACGGCGGGCGAGTCGCCTTCACCATTGAATTGACGACGCCGGCCTGCCCGGTCAAGGAGCAACTGAAAGAGCAGGCCCGGGCGGTCGTGATGCAGATTCCGGGCGTGTCGGCCGTTGAGATCACGATGACCGCGCAGGTGCGGGCCGCCGTCTCGCCCGATCTCAACAAGGCGCCCGTGCCCGGCGTCAAGAACGTGATTGCAGTGGGCGCAGGCAAGGGCGGCGTTGGCAAGACCACGGTGGCGGTGAACCTGGCGCTGGCGCTGGCCAGGACGGGCAGTCGCGTCGGCATGATCGACGGCGACATCTACGGCCCCAACGTGCCCATCATGCTGGGCCTCGAGTCGCAGTTGGGCACCGATGGCGGAAAGATCGTGCCGGCCGAGAAGTACGATCTGCAGGTTGTCTCGATGGGCTTTCTGGCGACCGGCGACGCGCCGGTGATCTGGCGCGGACCGATGCTGCACAGCGTGATCCGTCAGTTTTTCCACGAGGTGCGGTGGAACAATCTCGACTATCTGGTGATCGACCTCCCGCCCGGCACCGGCGATGTGATGCTCAGTCTGAGCCAGACCGTGTTTGTCGCCGGGGCGATCGTGGTGACGACGCCGCAGCAGGTGTCGCTGGCGGACACGCGCCGCGCGATCGCGATGTATCAGAAGCTGAACATTCCGATCCTCGGACTCGTTGAGAACATGAGCCACTTCGTGTGTCCGTCCTGTCGCCACGAAAGCAACATCTTCGGGAGCGGCGGGGGAGAGACGCTGGCCGGACAGGCAGGCGTCCCGTTTCTGGGACGCATTCCGATTTCGGAGTCGCTTCGGATCGGCGGCGACACCGGCGTGCCGATACTGCTGAGCGACCCGGCCTCGGCTGCGGCCCAGGCCTTCGTGGCGGCTGCCGAGCAGGCGGCCTCGCAGATTTCGATTCAGAGTTTCCGCAAGACGCCGCTGATTCCGTTGCGACAGGTGAATTAGGGGACGCGTGTCGAACCAGCAGGGCGCAGGAGGGCTCGCACCTCGGGCGTGCGCGGTGGCTGCCGCGCTGGTTCTGATCTGGCCGCTCGCCTCGTGCACGTCGCCGGCGCCGGTTCGCTCGCGCCCGCAGGTGCGCTTGACGTCGGGCACGCCGGGCGGCGGATTCTTCCCGATTGGAGAGGGGATGGCGCGCGCCTACGCGACCAGTCTTCCATTTGTGGACGTCCATCTCCTGCAAAGCGCCGGATCGATCAGCAACGTCGACGCGATCGAGCGGGGCGACGCCGACATGGGCCTGGCGTTCGCCGACGTCGCCTACATCGCGTTTACCGGGCAGTTGGATGGCCGGCCGGCGCGATTCGAGCAACTGCGCGGCATGGCCGTTCTGGAACTGACGCCGGTGCACCTGGTGGTCCGCCCGGGATCGGACGTCCGGACGGTGGCCGACCTTCGCGGGCGCCGGATCGCCCTCGGACCGCCAGGGAGCGGCACGGGCCTGACGGCGAAGCTTGTGCTGAAGGCGTTCGGCGTCGAGTTGACGTCGCTTCGCGTGGAGTCGATTCCCTACAACCAGGCCGCCAATCGGCTGGCCGACGGCACGCTCGACGCGATGTTTGTCGACGGCAGTTACCCGCTTGCCTCGGTCCGCCACGCGACCAGCGTCGGGGGTCGGTTGCTCTCTCTGGGGGGCGCGGCGATCGAGCGGTTGCGGCACGACTACCCGTTTCTCAGATTGACCATCATCCCTGGCGGGACGTACCCCGGTCATCCGGCTCCGATCCATACCATTGGCGTCGAAACGCTGCTGGTCTGCCGCCGCGGCCTCGACGAATCGCTGGTGCACGACCTCACGAAGGGGTTCTTCGAGATCCTCCCGCTGCTGTCGGCCCAGCAGGACTCGTTGCGGATGATGGATTTCGATCAGGCGCCGGCCACGCCGATTCCGCTGCACGAAGGCGCTGCTCGGTATTACCGCGAATTGGAGCTGTCGCGGTGACGCGTCGCGTCGCGTCGTGGTCGGTCCGCAGCGTGACGATCGGGCTGACGTTCGGCGTCTGCGTGTCGGTCGGGGCGCTGTTGTGGTTCGGGTACCGTGCCGTCTACCAGTGGGAGCGCAGCGCCACGCTGCTGGCCGAGAGCCGGGCGAGCGAATCGGTGGACATGCTGGTCAAGGCGCTCAGCAGCGACATGCGAGGCGTGCAGGAGAAGATCCTGTCCTCGCCCGGATTGGACGAGTTCATCCTGGACCCGCCCTACCATCTGCGGAACCTGGCGGCGAGCGCGTTTGCCCGCTATCCCTACCCCGAGGCGTTTTTCGCGTGGCGCGTACAGACGCCGCCCAACGCGATGACGTTTTTCAACCGGGCCGATCGGCCGCCGCCGTGGGCGATGGCCGCGAAGACGACCGACCCGTTTCCGGTGACGGTCGGAGAGTTTCCCTCCGTCGGACGCATGCTGTTCGACCGGATCCGGCTGGACGCGGACCGCGGCCGGCGGTTTTCGATCTTCGAGATGACGGTGGCCGGCGTGCCGTACCAGGTGGTCGCCCGCCTGCTCTACCGCGATGCGTTTCGCGAACAACTCGAAGGCGTCTTCGGTTTCACGGTCAACCTCCCGTGGGTGCGGCAGCGCTACTTCTCCGAGGTGACCAGTCAGGTCGCGCGGATCCGGCCGTCCGAAGGGTCGGCGTCCCTGGCGGTGGTCGACGATCGGGGCGCCCGCGTGGCGGGGGCTGCGCTGACCGAGGCGGGTGGCCAGACGTTTCGGCGATGGTTCCCGCTGATGTTCTTCGACCCGCTGTTGATCGCGCCCGATCCCCCATCCGATCTCTCGCGCGATTCGCTCGGCGTGCAGGTGGGGCTGCGCGACAGTCCGGCGCTGGCTGCCGCGACCACGGCGGCGAGCCGGACGCTGGTGATGGCGGCGCTGGCGGCCGCGGCGCTGGCGCTCGGGCTGGTGCTCTCGGTCCGGGCCGCGCGTGCGAGTGCGGAACTGGCCGGGATGCGATCCGATTTCGTGTCGACGGTGACGCACGAATTGAAGACGCCCATCGCGACGATTCGCGCGATCGGCGACACCCTGGTATCGGGCAGGGTGACGGGGCAGCGCGCGTTCGCCGACTATGCGCAACTGGTGGTGCAGGAGGCCAAACGGCTTGGGCGCCTGGTCGACAATCTGCTGGCGTACGCCCGTGTCACCGACGTGACCGAGGTCTACGCCTTCGAGCCGCTCGACCTCGCGGTGGTGATCGAAGATGTGATCGACGCGTTCCGCGTGCCGCTCGAAGAGCAGCGATTCTCCGTCGAGATCGAGATGCCCGCGGACCTTCCGCCGGTTCGCGGCGACCGGATGGCCCTCACCCTGATGTTCGACAACCTGGTCGACAACGCGATTCGCTATTCGGGCGACGTCCGGATGCTGGCGATACGGGCGCGGCGCGAGGGCCGTACGGTTCAGATCGATGTGCGCGATCGCGGCGTGGGCATTCCGGAAACCGAACTGGCGATGGTCACGCGCAAATTCTACCGGGGCCGCAGCGCCGGGTCTGGCGGAAGCGGGCTGGGCCTCTCGATTGCGGTCCGCATTGTCCGCGACCACCGAGGCGCACTCACCATCGCCAGCGTCGTCGATGCGGGTACCACGGTCGGCGTGACGCTGCCCCTGGCGGAGCGCTCCGCATGAAGCAGCGCGTGCTCGTGGTCGAAGACGACGCCGCGCTGGCCCGCGTGCTGCGCGACAATCTGGCATTCGAAGGGTTCGACGTGGAGGTGGCCGGTAACGGCCATCTGGCCATCGATCTGGCCCGGTCGTTTCTGCCCGATCTCGTGGTGCTCGACCTGACACTGCCCGATTGGGACGGCTTTGAACTGTTCGGCCTGATCCGTCAGGCCGGCACCGTGCCCATCATCATGCTGACGGCCCGAGGCGCGAAGGCGGACAAGATTCGGGGCCTCCACCTTGGCGCCGACGACTACGTCACCAAACCGTTCGACCTCGAGGAACTCCTGGCCCGCGTGCACGCCGTGCTGCGCCGATCGAGCCCGGGACCCGACCAGATCGTCCTGGGCGATGTCACCGTCGATGTGCGCGCGATGACCGTGTGGCGCGGCGCGCGGGAGATTCACCTGACGCACCGCGAATTCGAGTTGCTCCGCTATCTGAGCGACCGGCGTTCGCGCGTGGTCCATCGGACCGAACTGCTCAAAGAGGTGTGGGGCTATCCGGACGCGCCCTCGACGCGGTCGGTCGACCACGCGATCGCGCGGCTCCGCAAGAAGATCGAACCCGACCCGGCGCATCCCAGATTCATCCACACCGTGCACGGCGATGGGTACACGCTGACGCCGGAAGGCCGAATCGACCCTCCCTCCGTGTAGGGCTCAGGCAAGCCCGCCTCAGGCTGCGACAACTTGAGACAGCGCCGAACCAGGGCCGCCTTCTATACTCGGCTTCCACGATGCCCGCCGTGGTTGTGCATCGCCAGGCCAAGGAGAAGCGCCATGCGCTCGTCAATCAGAACGTCGGTTCCTGCCGTGCTCGTGCTGGTGGTTGGGCTGCTGGCGGCGTCGCCGGCATCGCTCGGGGGCGCGATTCAGTATCAGGCGGTGGGCCGGAACGCGATGGTCGCTTCGGCCAACTCCCTGGCCACGCTGGCCGGGATCGAGATCCTGCGGAAGGGCGGCAACGCCTTCGATGCCGCCGTCGCCGTCGCCGCGACGCTCAATGTCGTCGAGCCGTCCCGCTCGGGAATCGGCGGCGTCGGCTTCATGACGCTCTATGTCGCCAAGACCGGCGAGGTCGTGTCGTTGCAGATGACCGGGGCCGCGCCGTACGCGGCGACACCCGATAAATTCAAAAACAAACGCGACCAGGAGGCCGGGTATCTGGCGGGCGTCGTGCCGGGCTGTTTGGGCGGGTGGGTGGCGCTGCTGCAGAAATACGGGACGCTCAGTCTTGGCGAGGTGCTGGCCTCGGCCATTCACTACGCGGAAGACGGCTTCCCGATCGATGCGTACCTGCTCGAGACGATCGACGACGCCAAGTCGAATCTCCAGATCTTCCCGACGACCGCGTCGGTGTTTTTGCCAGGCGGCGGCGTGCCGAAGGCCGGCGATCTGCTCGTGCAGAAGGACCTGGCGGCCACCTTCAAGCGTCTGGTGGCGGCGGAAACGACGGCCGCCAAGGCGGGGAAGACCCGGGTGCAGGCGCTGGCCGCGGCGCACGACCTGTTCTACAAAGGCGAACTGGCGAAAGAGTTCGTCGCGTTCTACAAACAGAACGACGGCCTGTTCGAACTCAAGGACTTGGCCGACTACGCGGCGGTCTGGACCAAGCCGGTGCACACCACCTACCGCGGGTACGACATCTACAGCAACGGGCCGACGTCCCGGGGCGGCGTGCAGACGCTGATGAACCTCAATCTGCTCGAGGCGTACGACCTCAAGCAGATGGGGCACAACACGCCGGAATACGTGCACCTGCTGGCCGAATCGATCAAGCTGGTCAACGCCGACGTCTACAAGTACGTCGCCGATCCGAAGTCGAACCCGGCGCCGCTCGACGGTCTGCTGTCGAAGGAGTACGCGGCGAAGCGGCGGGCGCTCATTGGAAACGACAAGGCCGGCGCGTACGGCGGGCCGGGGACGCCGCCCGGGGCAACGCCGAGGCCCGGGGCCCAGAAACCGCCCTCTGACGACTACCGCGAGGCAGCCGCGTCGTACGCCGACGACCCCAACACCACGCACTTCGACATTGTGGACAAGGACGGCAACGGCGTCGCCTGCACGCCGACCATCGGCACGTTTGGCACCAAGGTCGTGGTCGGCAAGACCGGAGTCATCTTTCACAACGCGACGCGCTACGGGTCGTTCTCGCCGTACAAAGACGACGTGAACTTTATCGGCGGCGGCAAGACGCCGCTCATCAACAACTCGCCGCTTATCGCGCTCAAGGACGGCAAGCTGTTCATGGTGTGGGGCACGCCCGGCGGCGAAGGCATCGGACAGACGCAGATGCAGGCGTTCCTCAACGTGGTCGAGTTCGGCATGGGCATTCAGGACGCCATCGAGGTGCCGCGTATCGAACTGCGCGCGCGCCCCGATTTCTACAAGCCAGGCGCCGAGGTGAGCATCGGATTCGAATCGCGCATGTCCGAGGCCACGCGCAAGGGCCTGGAGGCCAAGGGACACAAGATTCGCCTCGAAGAACAACCCTACGCGCAGGTGTTCGGCGGGATGCAGGGCATCGTCGTCAATCAGACGTTCAAGACGATGACCGGTGGCGCGGACCCGCGACGCGGCGGGTGTGCGATGGGGTACTGAGGTACGGAGGCTTCGCTGAGTGCCGGGACTGAACGCCCGGCCTCCGGTCGGGCAGTGCGCTGAGTCGGGACGCGGGCCGGGTTGCGCAGGCGACAAGGTCGGGCAGTGCGCTGAGTCGGGACGCGGGCCGGGTTGCGCAGCCGACAAGGTCGGGCTGTGCAGACGACAAGGTCGGACTGTGCAGGCGACAAGGCCTGGTTGCGCAGACGACACGGTCGGGCTGTGCAGGCGACAAGTCCGGGTTGGGCAGACACCGGATCGCTCAAGGCACGAGGACAGCAGGGAGAAGGCAGATGATGGCACGAAGCGCGTGGGCGGCGATGGCGATGGACGTGAGGGCGATCGGACGCACGGCGATGATCGTGGCGGCGTGTGCGGTGTGCGCGGGTCATGACGTGGCCGCTCAGGCGCCTGTCAAGGCGAAGTTGCCTCTGGTGATTACCTCGTGCGGGCAGAGCCCGGACGCGTACACCGTCAGCATGCTCGCCAAACGCATCAAGCTCGAGCACACCTTCGACAACGTGCTCAAGCCCGACGCGCTGAAGCCGGGCTCGACGCTCGTCGTGGTGATGGGCGGGAGCGCGAAGGGGTTGGGCGAAGCCGGGATCGACGAGAAGGGCGAGATTGCCCGCGTGGCCGCCCTGCTGGCGAAGGCGAAAGACCTGAAGATGACGGTGGTGGGCGCGCACATCGGTGGCGAATCGCGCCGCGGTCCGCTCTCCGACAAGTTCATCGATCCGGTCGCGGCTCGGGCCGATTACTTCGTCGTCACCCAGGACGGCAACAAGGACGGCTTGTTCTCGAATCTCTCGAAGTCGCGCGGCGTGCCGCTGGTCGTGGTCAAGCAACTGGTGGACGTCGGCAAGGAATTGAAGGCCCTGTTTCCCGCACAGTAGTCCCCTGATGAGTGCCGAGTCATTCGCGTCATGAGTCAGATCGTCGAAGCCGCGCTCCTGGTGCTGGCGATGGTTGCCGCATTTGCTGCGGCGACACGGGTCGCCAGGCTCAACGACGCATTGGCCATCTTGTCGGCAGCGGTGGTCGGCATCGTGTTGGCCGGTTTCGGGTGGCGCGATTCGCTGCGGCATCTGGTCGACGGATCGTTCACGTTTCTGCCGATCGTCCTCATCATCTTTGCGGCGCAGTTGTTCATTGACGTCCAGCAGGCGTCGAGAGCCCTCGACGCGGTCGTCCGGCACCTGGTGTCGAGGTTCCACCGCCATCCGCGGCTGCTGCTGGTGCTGCTGATGTTCCTCATCATTGTGCCCGGCGCGCTCACGGGCCCGGGTGCGGCCGGCCAGTTCGCATTCGGGAGCGTGGTGTCGTCGATCGTGCTGCTGATGGGCGTGCCGCGCGTCAAGGTGGCGGCGTTCATCGCCATGGGCGGGACCATCGGCATCTTCGCGCCGCCGGTCAACATTCCGGCGATGATTATCGCGGCCGGCATCAACATGCCGTACCTCGGGTTCTTCGTGCCGCTGCTGATCGTCACCGTGCCGGTTGCCGTGCTGACCGCGCTCTACCTTGGATCGGGCCACATCAGCGGGCCGCTGGATCGCGACCAGGCGCTGGCGACACTGCCACCGGTCGACCCGCGCATGAACGCCTTCCGCGTCTACCTGCCGCTTGGTGTGGTGGTCGGGCTGATGCTGCTGGTGCGGGTGATGCCACACGCGATTCCCCCGATGGGCATTCCGCTGATGTTCCTGATCGGGACGGTGGTGGCCTTCGTGGTCGGCGGCGCGAAGGCCAATCTGCTGCATCTGGCGAGGCAGGCGTTTTCCGAGACCCTGGCGGTCAATGGCATCCTGATCGCGGTGGGATCGCTCGTGCAGGTGATGGCCGCCAACGGCGTTCGCGGCCTGTTCGTCGTCGAATCGATCAGCGTGCCGATGCTGGTGCTCTACGCCGCGATCTTCGTGGTGTCGGTGTTTCTGGGTGGCGTGCTCGGCCCGTTTGCCATGGCCTCGGTGTTTGGCATTCCCTTCATGCTGGCGCTGCTCGGGCGCGACCCGATCATCACCACGCTGGCGCTGAGTCTGCTGTGCTGCGTGTCGAGCATCGCGCCGCCGACCGCCATCCTCGGCAAGAGTTCGATGATTCTGGCCGATTGTCACGAGCCGTACGGCCGGATGCTCAGGGTGTCGATCGTGCCGACGCTGGTGATCAGCCTGCTCGGCATGGCGGGCGTGATCTGGGCGAACGCGCTCGGCGTGCTTCGGTTCTAGCGGTGCGGGAGACGGCGATGATCATGTGGAGCTATCAGCTGTTGTGCGGTCTGCTCGCGGCATTGGCGCTGTGGGGCCTGGCGCGCCCCGGTGCCCGACAGGAGAAGGCGCTGCTGGCCTTGATTCTGGTGCCGCTCGTGTTGCGCGCGCTGTTGGTCAAGTAGCTCATCATGAGTGTCGAACGCGATCGTATTGCGTCACGCCGATTCGGCCTGGGTCTGCTGCTGGTCGTGGTCGTCGTGATCGTGGTCGGTGGTCGGGAGTTTCGTCGCGCCGCACCGCGCGAAGTCGTCGTCGCGGCCGGTGTGCGAACCACGTCGCTCAGCGCGTACGCCCCTGGTCTGAAAGGCACGCCCGGCGATACTGCCGTCTATGTGCTCGAGGGCGGCCAACCCGGTGGCACGATGCTCGTCATGGGCGGCGTCCACGCCAACGAGCCGGCCGGCACGCTCACGGCCGTGCTGCTCGTCGAACGTGCCCGGGTGAAGGCGGGGCGGCTCTTTGTCATCGCGCGGGCCAATGCCAGCGCGGCCACCCACGTCGAGTCGGCCGAAGGCTATCCAACCGGATTCAGCATCGCGACGCCGTCCGGCAAAACGCGGTGGTTTCGGTTTGGCGGCCGCCTGACCAATCCCGTCCACCAGTGGCCGGATCCCGAGGTGTACACCCATTATCCGAGCGGCCAACTGCAGTCGGACTTCGACGTGCGCAACCTCGACCGGGCGTTTCCTGGCCGGCCCGACGGGGTGCTCACCGAACAGATCGCCTTCGGCATCACCGAACTGATTCGGCAGGAGCGTGTGGACCTGACCGTCGATCTGCACGAAGCCCGCCCGATGAATCCCATCGTCAACTGCGTGATCTTCCACGAACGGGCGCAGGAGATCGCCACGATGGCCTCGATCGATCTGGAGGCCGAAGGCGTGAAGCTGCGGCTGGAGCCGTCGCCCAGGAATCTCCATGGCATGAGCCACCGGGAGCTCGGCGATCACACCAGTACCGCCGCGCTGCTGCTGGAATCGGCGAATCCCATCATGGACCGGCTACACGGCAAGACCAGCGGGCGATTGATTCTGGACGGCAAAGACGAGTTCTTTGCCCGCGCGGCCCGCGCCGGTTTGCTCTACGTGCCGTACGGCGACGAGGGGCTGCCGCTCGAGGAGCGCGTCGGCAGGCACCTGGCGGCTTCGATGGCCTTCAACCGCCTGTTTGGTGAGATCCATCCGGGCCGCGGGGTGGTGATCGACGGCGTACCCGACTACGCGACACTCAAGACGTCAGGGATCGGCCGATTCCTGAAAGACCCCGTCGACTGATCGGACTGCGAACGAGGAACCTCCTATGCCCAAGTACACAATCGCCGCCATTCCCGGGGACGGCATCGGCAACGAGGTGGTACCGGAAGGCATTCGCGTGCTGGAAGCCGCCGGCCGCCGATTCGGCATCGAGTGGCAGTGGGACCACTTTCCGTGGAGCTGCGAGCACTTCAAGAAGACCGGCCGCATGATGCCCGAGGACGGCCTCGATCAGATTCGGCACCACGACGCCATTTTTCTGGGCGCGGTGGGCTTTCCCGGGGTTCCGGACCACGTGTCGCTGTGGGGGTTGCTGATCCCGATCCGGCGCGCGTTCCAGCAGTACGTCAATCTCCGCCCGGTCCGTCTGATGGCCGGGGTGCCCTGCCCGCTCAGGGACAAGAAGCCCGGGGACATCGATTTCTGGGTGGTGCGAGAGAACAACGAGGGCGAGTACTCGTCGATTGGCGGCCGCAGCTTCGAAGGCACCGATCACGAAATGGCGGTGCAGGAGAGTATCTTCACCCGGCGGGGCGTTGATCGCATTCTGCGCTACGCGTTCGAACTGGCGATGACGCGCGAGAAGAAGCACGTGACCTCGGCCACCAAGTCGAACGGGATCGCGATCACCATGCCGTATTGGGACGAGCGGTTCCGGGCGATGGGTGCGCAGTACCCGCAGGTGCGGGCCGACCAGTATCACGTCGACATTTTGACGGCGCAGTTCGTGCTGCACCCGGAGTGGTTCGACGTGGTGGTGGGATCCAACCTGTTTGGCGACATCCTGTCCGATCTGGGGCCGGCCGTGGCGGGCACCATTGGCATCGCCCCGTCGGCCAATCTCAATCCCGAGCGGGAATATCCGTCGTGTTTCGAGCCGGTGCACGGGTCGGCGCCGGACATCGCCGGCCGTCACATCGCCAACCCGATCGGCCAGATCTGGTCGGGCGCCATGATGCTCGGGCACCTTGGCCACCCCGACGCGGCGCGCGCCATCGAGTCGGCGATCGAGCGCGTGCTCGAACACGGGCCGCGCACCCGCGACATGGGCGGCACCGCGTCGACCGAAGAACTGGGCGCGGCGGTCGCCGACGCGCTCTGATCGGCGGCGGGGCCGGAACAGGTGTGGCGGCACGCTGCGACACTTTGCGACAATGTCGGCCTCGGTATTTGCCGTATTGTCTACCCTGCAGATCATTGCATTCCACTAGGCGTCGGTGCGCCGTCGGCGCACCAAACAAAGAGGCATTTATGTTGCGTTTACGCGTGTGGCTGCTCGCCCTGACCGTCTTGGCGGTTGCGACCTCGGCACTGGCGCAGGGCAATCCGACCGGGACCATTTCCGGTCACGTCACCGACCCCGACAATCTGGCGCTGCCGGGCGTCACGGTGACGGTCGCGTCGCCGATGCTGCAGGGCGCGCGCTCGGCAGTCACGTCTGCCAACGGCGATTACATCATTCCGTTCCTGCCGGCCGGCGACTACTCGGTGACGTTCGAGTTGCAGGGCTTCGCCTCCTCCAAGCAGGTGGTCAGCGTGAAGATGGCCGACCGGCTGCCGGTCAACATCAAGCTGGCCCTCGCGTCGGTAAGCGAGGTGGTCACCGTGACGGCCGCCACGGCCGACACCGCAACGACGTCGACCGTGGCGACCACGCTGAAGGCGTCGACCGTCGAGCAGATCCCGATCGGGCGGACGCTCGATGCCGCGACGGTGCTGGCCCCGGGCGCGATCGGTAACGGCCCTGGCGGCAACATCATGATCTCGGGCGCGCTGTCCTACGACAATCTCAACCTGGTCAACGGCGTCAATGTGAACGAGAACCTTCGCCAGCAGGCTCGAGCGTTGTATGTCGAGGACGCGGTTCAGGAAACCAAGGTGTCGAGCGGCAACATCTCGGCCGAGTACGGCCGGTTCCAGGGCGGCGTGGTCAACATGATCACCAAGTCCGGCGGCAACGCGTTCAGTGGATCGTTCCGGACGACCTTCACAAACGACGCGTGGAAGGCGCTCACGCCGTACCCGGGCGACTCGAACGTCGATGTCATCGTGCCGGCCTATGAAGCGACCGTCGGCGGCCCGGTGATCAAGGACAAGATCTGGTTCTTCGGCGCGGGTCGCCTTCAGAACAACCAGACCGACAATACGATGCCCTACACGGGCTACAACTACACGTTCAAGACGGCCGACAAGCGCGCCGAAGGCAAGCTGACCTACGCGATCAACACCAGCAACACGTTCAAGCTGTCGTATTTCAAGCGGAACGTCGCCTATACGAACAACAGTTTCGGCACGGTGATGGACGCGGCCAGTCTCTACGACAACACGAACAAGGAATCGCTGCTCGCCGCGAACTACCAGACCGTGCTGGCCAGCAACCTGTTTATCGAAGGCCAGTACTCCAGCCGGAAGTACAGCAACAGCGGCACCGGTTCGAAGTACACGGATCTGATCAAGGGCACGCCCATCTGGGACCGGTCGCGCGGGTCGGCGCGGTTCAATACCGCGACCTACTGCGCGGCCTGCTCGAACGCGGTCGACAAGAAGAACAACGACGACGTCTACGTCAAGTTGAACTACTTCCTCTCGACCAAGAGCATGGGATCGCACAACCTGGTGGCGGGCTTCGACTACTTCGACGAAATGCGGATGAACAACCAGAACTCGGTGGCGAGCGGGTTCCGCGTGCAGGTGACCGGCGCCATCCTCGACGGCTACAACATCTATCCGATCCTCCGATCCGGGACCTCCACCAGCACCGCCGCCTACATCGACTGGCGTCCGGTGTTCCAGGACACGGTCGGCAACCATCTGCGCACCTACTCCAGCTTCCTCAACGACGTGTGGCGCCTGAATGACCGGCTGACGTTCAACCTCGGGGTGCGGTACGACAGGAACAGCACCAAGGATCAGGGCGGCAAACTGGTCGGAAACTCGGGTTCGCTGAGCCCCCGCATCGGAGCGACCTACGACATCAATGGCGACGGGCAGTGGATTGCCAACGTGGGTTTCGGGCACTACGTCGGGATGTTCAACACCCAGATCGCCGACGCGGCCTCGTCGGCCGGCCGCGAGTCCAACTACAGCTACTGGTATCAGGGCCCGGCGGTCAATACCGGCGCCACGGGGCCGTACGTGACCTCCGCCCAGGCGCTGCAGATTCTCTGGGACTGGTTCAATGCCAATGGCGGGACCAGCCGGCCGGTTCGGACTTCACCCACCGTGGTTGGCGTCAACACATCGGTGGATCCCGGCGTCAAGTCGTCGAATTCCAACGAGTTCATGGTCGGCCTCGCCCACCGGTTGGGGGCGAAGGGCGCGGTGCGGGCGGACATGGTGTACCGCAAGTACTACGACTTCTACGGCAACTACGTGAACCGGGGCACCGGGCAGGTGACCGATCCGCGAACCGGGCTTCAGTTCGACATGACGGTGGTGAACAACACCAACGACGTGACGCGCGACTACAAGGGCTTGAGCCTCCAGTTCGACTACCGCCTGTCCAAGAGCCTGCACCTGAACGGCAACTGGATGCTGTCATTCTCGCGCGGCAGCGTCGAGGGCGAGGACGCCACCAACGGTGCCACCCGCGCCAGCGCGAACGAGTTCCCCGAGTACCGTCAGGCGAGTTGGAACTATCCGGTCGGCTACACCAACGGCGACCAGCGCCACAAAGCGCGCTTCTGGGGCACCTACGACCTGCCGGCGCCCAAGGCTCTGGGGCAGTTCGCCCTCGGCTTCATGCAGCGATTCGATACCGGGACGCCCTACGACTACAACTTCACGCTCGATCCCAGGGCGTATGTGACCAACCCCGGCTACCTGGTGCCGACATCCAGCGTCACCTATTACGCAACCGCGCGCGGCGCATTCCACTTCGACAGCGCGTGGAGAACCGACCTGTCGCTGTCGTGGAACCACAAGGTGATTGCCAAGTCCGAAGTGTTCCTGCGTGCCATCGTCAACAACGTCTTCAACAACGCGGCGCTGACCGGTTTCAATACGACGATGGTCACCACCGGGCTGACGGCGTTCAATCCCTTTACCGCGACGCCGGTGGAGAACGTCAACTATCAGAAGGGGCCCGCGTTCGGGCAGGCGGTCAGCCCCAGCAGTTACCAGGCTCCCCGCGAGTTCAACGTCTCGGTGGGATTCAGGTTCTAGGCGCGGCGCAGATCGCGTTGTCGGACAGAGGGTGTCGGCCGGAGCCGGCACCCTCTGCGGTTTCCCGAGCCATGGTCCTTGAAGCCTGACAGGTCCGCACGATCCTACACATGAAACAACAATCCCCGACAGGCATGAGCCTCGGCACGAAGGCGGTCATCGGACTGGTGGCGGGCCTGGCTGCCGGGGCCGGGTGCGCCGCCTCCGGTCAGCCGGCGCTGCTGGCGATCGGCGCGGCGATCGATGTGGGCGGGACACTGTGGATCAACGCGATCCTGATGACCATCCTGCCGCTGGTCGTGTCGAAGATCGTGGTGAGCATTGCGGGCAGCGGCGACACGCAGAATCTGGGCCGCGTCGGATGGCGGGCCGGCGCGATCATGATGGCGTTGCTCACCGCCACGGGGGCGGCGGCGGCGGTGGTCATGCCGGCTGTCTTCGCGTGGCTCCCCATGGCTCCATCGGCCTCAGCGGCACTTCGCGCGGGCGCGGCGTCGCCGGTCGCGTCGACGGCGGCGCCGACCGTGGCGCAGTGGATCCTCGCCCTGGTGCCGACCAACCCGATCCGCGCGGCTGCCGATGGGGCGATCATTCCCGTGCTCGTGTTCTCGGTGGCGTTTGCCGTCGCGGCCACACGCATACCTGCCGCCCTGCGCGACGCCCTCGCCACCGCCTTCCGGTCGATTGATGCGACCATCACGGTGCTGCTGCAGTGGATCGTCGCGCTGTCGCCTTTAGGCGTCTTCGCGCTCGGCCTCGGGTTGGCGATGCGCGTCGGCGTCGGCATCGTCGGCGCCCTGGGCTACTACATCGTCGTCTCGTCGCTGGCGCTGGTCGCCGCGACGCTGGCGCTCTACCTCGTCGTCTGGATCGGGGCCGGCGTGTCGCCGCGCCGGTTCGCGAGGGCCGCGGCTCCCGCGCAAACGGTAGCCTTCAGCACGCACTCGTCGATGGCCTCGCTGCCGGCCATGCTCGAGGGCGCAGAGGTGCGCCTCGGCCTGTCGGAGACGGCCACCGGATTCGTGCTGCCGCTGTCACTGGCCGTCTTCAAGTACTCCTCACCCATCTGGTTCATCGCGGTCACGTGCTTTGTCGCCAGGCTCTACGAGGTGACGCTCGATCCCTCGCGGACGATCGCCATCGTCGTGGCCGCCGTCGTCACCAGTTTTACCGTCGGTGGAGTCCCGAGTGGCGCGGTCGTGGTTGTCGCCCCCGTGCTGGCTGCTGCCGGGCTTCCACTCGAAGCGGTGGGCCTGCTGCTCGCCGTCGATCCGATTCCCAATGCCTTTCGGACGGTTGGCAACGTGACGGGCATGCTGGCGGTGACGGTGCTAGCCGGCCGCGCGCCGGCCAACGTTCCCGCTGAACGCCGAAAGACGGCCTGATTCAACCTCGCCGCTCGCATCCAGGAGCCGAACCCAGATGATCAGTCGCCGCTTCGCCCCGCTCGTCTTCGTCGCGTTCGCATGGCTGCCTGGGCCAGCCGGCGCCGCACCGTGTGCGACCGCCACCCCCGCGTGCACCGAGTGGATCGGCTTGCGCGCCGGCTCCGCGCGGTCGCTGGTCTATCGGAATGTTCCGCTGACCGTGCGCAACGAAGCGGTAACCCGGGCCCTGGTCGTCGTGCATGGCCAGGGGCGCGATGCCGACAACTACTTCCGTTCGGCGTTGGCCGCGGCCTTTCTGGCCGGCGCGCTCGAAGACACGGTGATTATCGCGCCCCGGTTCGCGTCCAATGCCGGCAGCTGTCGCGACGTGCTGTCAGCCGACGAGGTGAACTGGGCGTGTTCGGGTCAGAGCTGGCGATCGGGTGCCGCCGCGGTGAACCAGAAGACGCTGACGTCCTACGATTTCATGGATACACTGCTGACGCTTGTCGCCCGCAAGGACACGTTTCCGAACCTCAAATCGATCGTGCTGACCGGTCATTCGGCGGGTGGCCAGTACGTCAGCCGGTATGCAATGGCAAATCTCGTGCACGACACGCTAGGCGTTCCCGTGAAGTACGTGGTGTCGAATCCGTCGAGCTACGGCTATCCCGACGCGAATCGGCCGACCGAAGACGGCAAGGGATTCAAGGCGTTTGATGACGCCCGAAACTGTACGACGTACGACCGCTGGCCCTACGGCTTCAACGACCGGGTGGGCTATGCGGCCCAGCTCACCGACCAGCAATTGACGAAACAATTGGTGACCAGGCCAACGGTGTACTTGCTGGGGGAACTGGACATTCTGCCGTTGGCGGGCTTCGACTCGTCGTGTCCGGCGATGGCCCAGGGCCCGACGCGGCTGGCACGCGGGCAGGCGTTCGCGGCGTATATGGCGGAGCGGTACAGCGCCCCGCATCACACGGTCGTGCAGGTACCGCTGTGCGGCCACAACGCGCGGTGCATGTACACGGCCGAAATCGCGCTCCCGATTCTGTTTCCCGCGAAATAGGTCGCGGCGGGCGCCGCCGACAACGCGACGCACCACCCGCCGCGCGCGGCCTCTTACTGGTTACTGGCCTTCCTGCCCCGACAGACTCACGTTGAGCGTCGTGCTTTCGCCGGCCCGAATCTGCACATCCGTCTTGAACGTCGTGAAGCCGTCCTTCTTGATTTCGAGATGATGGACCCCGACGGTGAGATGCACCGACAGCTGACCAGTCTCTCCCGAGCCCTGCCACGCCTCGCCGTCGATCAGCACTTGAGCCCCAGCCGGTTGCACGCGGAGCCTGAGCTGGGAATAGTCCGACGTCTGGCTGAGCGTCGCCGAGCGGGTCGGTGGCGCTTGTTCTGCGGGAGGTGCGAGCCGTGCGGGTGGCAACGGCCGGCCGCGCCGGCTGGGCGGCCACGGCTGGTCGTCCTGGAGACGGGCGTCCTCGCGCCCCCGAGCCACCAGAGACTCCGGCGATGGCATCGGCCTGGCGTCCTGCGGTTCGCCCGGCGCTAACCCCTCCATATCGTGGCGCAGTTTCACCTGGTTGCCGCGCTGGACATGCACGTCCTGCGTGACGGTGCGATACCCCTGATGCCACAACGTGATGGTATGGCCCCCGGGCGAGACGTCCAGACTTTGAAATATGCCGCCGAAATCGGCCGCGGTGCCGGCGAGGTAGCCATCCACGAATACTTCCGTCTGCTTCGGTCTGACGTCGAGCTTGAGCGATCCGGCGTCGCCGTAGCCTCGCGAGTAACGGAAGGAGCCGTACCAATACGGATTGTACCAATAGGGCCCGTAGCCGACCGGGTACCACCAACGTGGATATCCCCACCCGATGCCGAAGTCGTACGAAGACCCCCAGTAGCCACCGCCACCGCCGCCGCCGCCGACCGACCATACGACCGGGCCGCGAATCCCGCTCGATCCGCCGTGCCCGCCCCTTCGATGTTGGGCGCTGGCGCTGCCAGGCGAAAGTACGATGAGGCTGACCACCAAAACCGTTGCGAAACACACAGTCCTGAGACGCATGGGAATTCTCCTCTGGCGCTGACGCTGACAGTGGTGATGCAAAGACAGTGCCTCGGAGTGCTTACGGAATCTGGCCACAATCCATCAAGAAACGTCGTTCTCCCTGCTTTCGCGCCGAGGCGGTTGTGCTCCACTGGGGACGGGGTGATGCCGGTGGGTGACGCTTGTCCGGGGTTGGTCCGCCCAGGATCGGCCACCCCCTCCATTGGCCGTCCGCGATTGACTTGCCGTAACGCGTCCACTACCGTTGCGTTGTGAGTCGCCCCACGCCGTCGGTTGGGGGTTTTTCGCGATTACGGTTCAGGGGGATAGGGTGTCGTCTGCTCGCGAGGATCAGCCTCAACTTCGGCCGGGAGATTTCCAGGCCGGCGAGTCGGGCGACCGCGTGCCGCCAGCGCAGCCCTACAAGGTGGCCGAAGTGTTGGCCATGTACCCGTTGATCCGTGACGAGTTTCTGCGCGAACTCCAGAAGCACGACTGCATACAAACGGCGACCGACGCGGCGGGCGAGCGGTCCATCCCATTCCAGGATCTGCTCGTGGTCCGCCGGTTGCACAGGGAACTCCAGCGAGGGGCGTCGTTTCGAGCCGTGCTGAGGGTGCTCAAAGCGACCCGCGCAGGCCAGCTGGCTCTGGATTTCAGGAAGGAAGGCACGGCTGGCCGGGTCGTCGCCCTCACACAGCCGCCCATTGTGGTTCAGGCCCGTGCCAGGCTCGATCAGGCCGGCGTCCCATCAACAAACCCGGCGACGATCGACCCAACGTTGGCCGAACAGTATTTTCGTCTGGCTTCGACGCTCGATGACGGGACGCTCGAAAATCAGGAACGCGCCGCCGCCGCCTACCGGAAGGCCCTCGAGTCGGATCCTGGGCTGGTCCCGGCGATCATCAACCTGGCCAATATTCATTACGCCTGCGACGAGCTCATCGAAGCGCAGGCCCTCTACCAACACGCCATCGGCCTGGACCCGGACGTGTTCGAGGGGCACTTCAACCTCGGGAATATCCATCACGATCTTGGCCGGTTTGCCGAAGCAGAACGCTACTACCGGCGCTCGCTGGCCATCACTCCCGGCTACCCGGAGGTGCATCTCTACCTGGCGGTGGTGCTCGAAAAGGCCGACCGTCCAGACGATGCCCGCGTGCACTGGCGGAGCTACCGCAATCTGGCGCCGGATGGTGAATGGGCTGAACTGGCGCGAGAATTCGATCGCGTGTAGGCCGAGCTAAAAACCACCGGCAGGCCGCGGCCGACCATTGAACACAGACGGGACTTTTCCTAGCCTGCGCGTGACTCTGACGCTGTCAAAGCGTCGAAGGCAGCCCCGGCTAGTAATAGTACCGATCCTCGGGTGTCTGTGGCGGCCGTTTGCGGGGCGTCCGGCGGACTTTGTAGCAGAGGCAGTCCGGGCACCAGGCGGCCGAATCGAATCCAGTGGTTCCGGCCATGGGCTGGACGTCCCGGTGGGTGCAGTGCTCGGGAATCCCGTCTTCGGCCGTCTGTCGCCATCGGCAGGACAAAAAACGCTGCGCGGCGGCCGATAGCTCCGGCGCGGGCGTCGGGACGACGTCGGCAACGGGTATCTCCGGCTGTGAGACCGGCACGTCAACGGGATTGAACTCAGAACCTGCCATATCCAAATATTGTGCCACATTCTGGCGCCTCGCCGCAACCGTGAGCAGGCCGTGCGCAGGCCGTCTGCGCCGCGTACGGCGGAGGCGCCAATTCCCGATTTACTCTGGCGGAAGTTGGCGCGACCGCGCCAGACATTCACTCCCGGCGGCGATGGCCTCGTCCAGCGTCGTCACGAGCCCGTCGAGCTGCCGCTCGTACACGGCCTTGACGATGCGGCCGACCGCCGGCCCGGGTTCAAGGCCCATGGCCAGCACGTGGCGTCCCTTGAGCAGGGGCTCTGGAGGGCGGTGTTCGACGCCCAGGGCGCGCGCCCGTTGGACGAACCAGTCCATCGCCGAGCAGTCGAACTGACCGGCTCGGCCTTGGCAGTCGGCTCTGGCCAATCGAGTCAGCAGCTCCAGATCCACCTTGTGTGCCAGTCGCCTGAACGCCCCGTCGCCAACTGGCGTCGGGGCTTTATGCCACATCCCTGGCGCCAGATGACAGGCGACCAGGCCCAGGATGTGCCGTCGGGCGTCGAAGCCGTCCACGGCATACACATTGAGGCGATCGAGCAACGCGACGGTCAACGGCACGCCGACCGGCTCGTGATTGGGGGAGCGAATGCGGCCGTCGATGTGCGCGGTGGTGGCCGGTTTGCCGAAGTCGTGGCACAGCGCCCCCAGCATCAAAGCCAGTGCCCGCCCGCGGTCGAGGTCGTCGGTCGCCGCCCGCGCCAGGTCGATCACCATCAGCGTGTGGGTCCAGACATCGCCCTCGGGATGCCACTCCGGCTCTTGAGGGCATCCAATCAGCGCCGCCATTTCCGGAAACAGCCGGTCGATCACGCCGAGGCGGCGGCCCAACTCGAACCCGATGGACGGCCGCCGGGCCCGCAGCAGCAGTTTCTCGACCTCTCCGGCGATCCGTTCGCTGGGCAGATCGTCGAGCGCGATCGTGCGGCACACCTGCTGTGTGGCGTCGTCCATCACCAGATCGAATCGCGCGGCGAACTGGAGGGCGCGCAGGACGCGCAGGCTGTCGTCGCCGAAGGTTGACGCGTCGACGACCCGCAGCACGCGCCGATCGAGATCGTCGCGGCCGCAGTACGGGTCGAGGTAGTCGCCGGTCAACGGATCCCAGGCGATGGCGTTGATGGTGAAGTCGCGCCGGCGCGCGGCCTCCTCGACGCTCATCGTCGGGTCGCCCTGCACCTCGAAGCCGCGATGACCCCGTCCCGTCTTGGATTCGCGCCGCGGCAGCGCCACGTCAACACCGCGCACTTTGAAGACCGTGAATTGCTCGCCGACCGCGTCGACGCGGCCGAAGCGCTCCAGCAGGGCGCGGAGAGCAGGCGCTGGCAGGCCGTAGACTTCGAGATCGACGTCCTTGGAGGGCACGCCGAGTCTTGCGTCCCGCACCCATCCGCCAACCACGAGCGCGCGCCCGCCCGCTTCCGCCACGGCGTGTGCGATGTGCCGCGCGTCGTCGGGCAGGTCGGGCAACGGCGAGGTCGACGGGCGCAGCGACTCAGGCGTCAGCGTTCTCCGAAGATGCCCCTGAGGACGAATCCGACGTTGGCGGGCCGTTCGCCCAGCCGGCGCATGAAGTAGGGGAACCACTGCTTCCCGAACGGCACGTAGACCCGCATCCGGTAACCGTCCCGCACCAGCGACGCCTGCAGATCGCGCCGAATGCCGTACAGCATCTGGAATTCGTACTTGTCCTTCCCGATGCCCTTTTCGGCCGCGAACGCTTTGGTGGCGTCGATCATCCCCGGGTCGTGCGTCGCGAAGGCAGGATAGACGCCGTCCACCAGCAGGGTTTTCATGATGCGCACGTAGGCGGCATCCACGTCGGCTTTGGCCTGATGCGCGAGGGCGGGCGGCTCCTTGTAGGCGCCCTTGACCAGCCGGACCCGGATGCGGTTGGCGCACATCGACCGCGCATCGTCTTCGCTGCGAAGGACCGCCGACTGGAGCGCGGTGCCCGTGTTCCGGAACCCCTCGCCCCAGAGCGTGGCGAACACGTCGAACGTCTTCTGGATGTACGGTGTGTTTTCGATGTCGACCCGCACGAACACGTCGTGCTGCCTGGCGAGCGTGAGGATGCGCCGCAGGTTGTCGGTGCACACGCCGGTCCCGACATCGAGGCCCAGTTGCGTGAGCTTGACCGACACGTTGCGATCGATGCCGGCGGCCACGACGTGATCGATCAGGTTCAGGCACCCGTCGGCCGCCGCGTCGGCCTCGGCCTGGTTGGTGATGCTCTCGCCTAGTTGATCGAGGGTGAGCAGCATGCCCTGGTCCTGGATAACGCGGGCCGCGGTCATCGCTTCTTCGACGGTCTCGCCGGCAATAAAGCGCCGTCCGAAACTGGACGGGCTCGACATGCCGTACTTCGACGCGAGCGATTCAATCGACGTGCTGCGGGCCAGGGCGTGAAAAAAGGATTTCGATAGGGCGTCCAGCATGATTAGGTCCTGTTCGGGGCGGGAGGAAGCAGATGCTGAATGGACCGGGCGTAATACTTGAGCAATCCGCGATCGCGCACCCGGATGCGGCTGCGTTCGGCGTGCAGGATCCCTCGCCGGTCGAGGGCGGCCACGCCCTCCTCGACCGCCTGCCTGGCGTCTCGTACGCCGATGTTCGCCTGGATGCGCGCCAGTCCGTCGAGCAGCGTGGCGACGCGGGCTTCGAGGTCGCGGCGGGTCAACGAGGGCTTCATCGCGGCCGAGACCAGGGCGGTGGGCAGCACTTTGTAGAGACGGCCGATCGCGTCGCGCGTCACGTGGGCCAACTCGAGGACGTCGCGCCGCGATTCGTGCGCATAGCCGTCGAGTCGGATCGGATCGCCGAATACCACGTAGGCCCGCGACCGGTAGCCGACGGCCATGGTCGCCATCTCGGCCAGTTCCCGCGCGAACGCGCGCTGGCGCCGCTTGACGCCCTGGCGGGCCACGATCCGATCCTCGAGCACCAGATCGTAGGCGATCGCCACCGGGATCACCACCACGTCGGGCAGCCCGGCCTGCATGGCCGCGTGCAGAAGCCCCGTCTTTGGCGCTTTGAGTTCGCCGCTGTACGACCGCCCACCTTCGATGTAGAACAGCAGGTCTCGCCGGCGCAGCAGTTCGGCGACGTACGCCTTGAGCGTCGCCAGATAGATCGGATCTTTCGTGTTGCGGCGAATGGGAATGGCCCCGGTCACGTGCCGGTGGATCAGGCCGAACGGCCCGCCGAACAGGTTGATGCCCGCTGCGGTAATCGGGGGACGGATGCCGTGGTCGTCGAGAAGGAGCGGCTCTACCAGGTAGTCGGTATGGCTCCTGTGGTTCGACGCATAAATGATCCGACTGGTTTGGACCGCGGCCTGCACCGTCTCGATGTGTTCCACGATGCGTTTGATTTTCCGCAGGATGGGATAGAGCGGATGCTGCAACGCGCGATAGAGAAAGTAGCGCTGCGTCGTGTAGAGTTCGTCGATGTAGGCGTGAACCCGCTCCTTCGACACCGGGGCGCTTTCGCCGTGCGTGCCCTGCAGCAGTCGGACCACTTCGTCGCGCGCCAGGACAGCCCGCGTGATGTCGTCGAGAAGTTCCGGATGTGACATCGGCTCTCGACCGCTGGTCAGGCGTCGGTCCGATGGGCCGGGGCGGGTTCGAATACCGGCGGCATCCGGCGCTTGTGTTCGCTGGCGCGCACCAGCGCGTCGATGCGCGCCGCCACGTCAGGAGCCAGCGCGGAGGCGCCGACCCGGAGGTACTGCTCGAGTTCGGAATAGGTGAACCCCATTTCGCCCTCATCGGTCTGGCCGTGCCACAAACCGGCGCTCGGCGCCTTCTCGACGATGCCGCGTGGCACGTCCAGTTCGCGTGCCAGTGCGTGCACCTCGCTTTTGACGAGCGCCCCGAGCGGCAGCACGTCCACGCCTCCGTCGCCGTGCTTGGTGTAGTACCCGATGGCAATCTCGCTCCGGTTGCCGGTGCCCGCCACGATGTAGCTGAATCGATTGGCGACCGCGTAGAGGGTCGTCATGCGCAGTCGCGGCTTCACGTTGGCGAGCGCCAGACGGGGCGGGGCCTCCGCCGTGTTGATCGTCCGGCTGGGCCGGTTCGTCAGGGCCTGCTGGATGATGCCGATCAAATCGTCGTAGGCCGACGTCAGATCGACGGCAAGCACGGGGAGCTTGAAGCGCTCGGCCACCAGACGCGCGTCCTGCTCGTCCTGCGGGTCGCTGTGCGCCGGCATGATAACGCCCACCACCGCGTCACCCATCGCCAACTGGGCGACACGCGCCACCACGGCCGAGTCGACGCCCCCGCTCAATCCGACGACCAAGCCCTTGGCGTTGGCAGCCTCGACCTGCTGACGCAGCCAGGATGCCATCTGTTCGACCACGATAGACATGTGTTGACTATAGCCTATTCAAGGGCGGCGTTCGGCCGCGTTGACGATGCGTTCGGCCGCTGGCGACTCGGGCCACGACCGAACCGGTGCGGCGGTATACGCCGCGTGGGCCAGCGTCTGCTGGAAAAGAGCCGTCTGCGACGCGGCGAACACCAGTTTCGCCAGCACGCGCGCCGCGATGTAGCCCTGGGCGACGGCAAGTCCTGCCCACACCTGGACGCCGCCCCCGGCGGCCCCAGGCGCGACCAGCGCGTAGCCCGCCAACACCACGCCGAAACACAGGATGTTGGCGGCGTACAGCCCGCCCACGATTCCGGGGTTGCCGGCCACGAACCGCCACGCCGCCACAAGCGCGCCGAGCATGCTGATCCGGTCCTCGATCACCGTGCGGATTTTCGCATAGTCGAGGACCAGGTTCCAGAGCGCCACCAGCGACCCGAACACCGCGTAGCAGGCGAGTCTCAGCACGAACGCGGTCCGCTCGACCGTCAGGTCGTGCGTGGCGGCGCCCCAGAGACGGTCGAACAGCCAGGCGTGCACGTACCCGAACAGCAGCCAGTAGCCGGCCAGGCCGATCAGGCCCAGACGCAGCAGCCGCGGAAAGTACTGGCCGCACGCGCCGAAAAACACCTGACGGCGCACGGCGCGGTCTCGCGCGAAGCGGTCCAGGATGCCTCCGGTCAGAAACAGCCAGCACAGCAGGACGACACCGACCACCGCCATCACGGCGACCGGCAGCGCGCCGTGGTCGGCCACGCGGCTCAGGTTGTCGAGCGGTGCGCCGAATCCGATGATGGTAGGCGAGAAACTCCTGGACAACCCCGACGCCGATTCGCCGAACTGCTCCCACCACTCGAGATTCACCCCGGTGGCCATCGTCTCGGAGGCGGCACTGCTCCCGAACGCCGCGCTCACATCCTCCCGAACCACCAGCGCCGGGAGCCCGGCCGCGAACAGGAGCAGCAGGTACACGCCGGTCGTGATGGCGGGAGCCCGCCCCACGCGCCGCGCCCCGTCGGTCCATGCCGCGGCGATCCGGCTCATGCCCCGACGGCTCTGGTGTGTCATAGGAAGAACCCGTAGGTGGCCACCGCATCCTGCAGCCACACCAGCCACGTCAGCGCCCACTTGTTTGCGGCCGCGTCGGCCGCCGGATGCGCGCGGTAGGTATTGTTGGTGCGATTGATGTCGAGCAGCAGCACGCGATCCGGGTCCACATCGACCGCGTCGACCGGGGTGCCCCGCTCGTACGAAAACGACGTCCATCGCTCCCGGCCGTCCCAGTGCTCCGTCACGCGCTCGCCATTGCCGAACACCACCAGCACGTCGACGGGAAACACGGCTTCCCCATACCGGCGAACCACGACGGTGGACCGGACCCGAGCGTCGCGGCCCGGACCAGCCTCGGCGGCCATCGTGCCGCCACGCCCAACCACACCAGCCACGGCAGCCGGTTCGCTCCGCACCGTCTGGACGCCGTAGTCGAACACGTCCGAACTGCGATACACCTGGTCGAAGAACCAGGTCATGTCGCGGCCCGAGATCTCGTTGACCACGGCGAAAAAATCCTGTGGGGCAGGATGCTTGAATTTCCAGCGCTCAAAAAACGTCGACATGATGCGCTGCATCGTCGTCCAGCCGAGGTGCCGCTCCAGCGTGTTGAGCCACAGCGCCGTCTTGTTGTACGACAGGCCGCCGCCCGACGCCGGGTCGTAGCGATAACTCGGCGTGGACGGCGAATCCGACTTGGCCGCGCTGCGATAGCCGCTCAGTCCGTTGCCCGAGACTTCTCGCGACAGGGTGATGTCGGAAAAGACCCACGGCACGAAGCCCCCGAAATACCGCCGCGAGTAGTGGTTGATCGTCAGCGTCGGATTGGCCTCGATGGCCCGGGCCGTCGAATAGGTGTTGAACCCCTCGTCGAGCCAGGCGTCTTCGAACTCGTTGTTGCCAACCAGCCCGTACCAGAATTGATGACCGGCTTCGTGGACGGTGACGCCCTCGGGTTGCGTCACCCGTACAGGCGCCAGCCACCGGGATCCCGCCGTAAAGAGCGTCGGGTATTCCATGCCGCCGGTTCCGCTTTGCCACGCCGGGTCGACCACGGTGATGTTGGGATACGGATAGGCACCGAACCATTCGCCGTAGAACCGCAGCGCGGTCCGCGTGGCTTCGAAGTGGCGCTCCGCCTGATCGGCGTGTTCGGGCTGCAGCAGGAGGCGCATCTCGACCGGCGGCAGGCGCGGGTGCGCAAATCGCGCCCTGCGCTCGACGAAGTCGGGGCTCGTGGTCCACGCGAAGTCGTGGACGTCTTCGGCCCGGTACACCCACGTCGTCGTGCCGTCGGTGTTGTCGGTGTGAGACTGCTCGCGGCCGCTTGCGCCGAGCACCCAGCGGCCTGGCACCGTCATCCGGACGTCGTACACGCCGTAGTCGGCGAAAAACTCCGTGCCGGCGTGAAACTGGTGGCAGTTCCAGCCGGCCGGTTCGAGCACGCCGAGTTTGGGAAACCACTGGGCGACCAGGTAGTAGTCGCCGATCGTGCCGGTGCGCGAGAAGGTCCGCGGCACTTTCGAGGTCCAGGTGACTTCGACCTTGATCGTGTCGCCGGGCTGCACCGGCGAGGGCAGCGGGACCTGCAGCACGGTCTGATCGCTGGCATTTCCATCGTCGGGCGCGATGTAGCGTCGGCGTGACGACAGATCGATCGGCGTCGAATCGCCCGTCAGCAGCCGCACCGACCCGACCTCCATCCAGCCCCAGTCGTCCCGCGCGATTGGGCCGGGCTGACGCCCCGAGCGCGATCGTTCGCGCAGCCACGTCGAGTGCGTGTTCTTGAAGGCGTTGTAGTAGAGATGAAACCGCAACTCCGACGTGCTCGACGTCGTGATGTTCCGCCAGGTGATGACGGCCCGCCCGGTCAGGGTGTGGGACCGGTGATCGAGCGCGACGTCGATGGCGTAGCTGGCGTTGCGCGGCGAGAGACCGGCGGGGGCGGTCGGCGTTGCCGGCCTCGCCACGGTCGGGGCCGCCGAGGCTGCCGCGGGACGGACAACCGACCCGGATGCCTTTGCCGGCGCCACGCGCCTGGGACGTTGGGCCACTCCAGAACCGGCGCCGAGTCCCGTCACGACGGTGAGCGTCAGTACGGCGACGGGCAGTAACTGTGCGCGCATGGACATCCTCTCGCCAGTGGCCGAGCCTGCGATCGTAGCAGAAGCAGGGAGCCAGACGTAAGACGCACCAAGTCCGGGGCCGTATCAGCCCGTGGTGCACGTCCGTGTGCGCTCGACCGACGCGGCATCCCGATCGGCCCATCGGGACCAGAGCGATCCGATCGCCACGCCTCCCAGCGCCGACAGGAACGGGAACAGTTCCACCAGATAGCGCGGTTCGGGGTTTTCCATCGACCCGAGCAGCGCCAGCCGCGGCACCACCAGCAGCGCGATCACGAGCAGGCCCATCCGGGACGCCGGCTCTCGCGCCAGACGCAGCAGGCCCGCCAGGCCGACCACCGTCCACACCAGCGTCAACAGCGCGAAGAGCGGCAGCCAGATGTGCTGATGGGTGCTGCGGTCGAGGCTGGCCAGCGGCAGCAGGTCGCCGTCGAACGGGTAGTACTGCGAATGGGGGCCGGCCCACATCCAGAAGATTCGCTCGACAGGAAGCCAGACGTAATAGCGCAGCCGCTGGCGGCCGATGCGTTCGGCCGCCAGCGCGCCGAATTGCGCGTCCAGATCCGGCGTCACACCGACCGGTTCGCCTGGCGCGCGCGGGCCGGAGGCTTGCCGGCCCGGCACCCCGTCGTTGTAGATCGCGAACATCTCGGCCACCCGTCGCCGCTCGTCCGGCGAATCGCAGGCCCAGGGTGGAAGTTGATCGACAGAGAATCGCGCGCGGTCCTGATCGAACTCGAATGGACCGACAAACCTGGGATGGTTGACCCACGTCCGGAGCCACCGCGCGTAGCCGGTGGTGACGTAGTCGCCGGGCATGGCTACCAGGGGCGGGGCGGCCGCCTGAATGGTGCCGAAGACGCGGGCGTTGCGGACCATCCAGGGTCCGTCGCACACCAGGAACCCCACCACCAGAACGCCGCCGCATCGGATCAGGTGGCGCAGCGCGCCCGACGGCCCCATCGATCCGGTCCGCCAGAGCCGGACGCAGACCAGCACCAGGCCGGCGCCCGCTCCGGCCATCAGCAGTCCCCCTTCCGGGCGGACGATCGTCAGCGCGCCGCCAGCCAATCCGGTCGCGAACCACCACGCGCCGTCGCGCCGCCAACCGCGGCCGCCAGCCCCGTTGCCCTCACCGGTCGTCGCGCGGCTCGCGCACCAGGCGATAGTGGTACCCAGCGCGATGGCCAGCACCTCGGTCAGGAGCGTCGTCACATAGACAGCGGCGAACGGGCAGACAGCGGCCAGGCCCAGCGCCGCGCACTGCACACGGCGTCGTCTCGATGGCGGCCAGGCTCTCGGCACCAGTGCCAGCGCCAGGCAGGCGATGCTCCAGCAGCAGGCCGTGTCCACCAGCGCCTGCGCCACGCGGACCGCGGTGTTGTTATTGACGCCGAACACGCGGTAGATGGTGGCGATGAGCAGCGGATAGCCCGGGACGCGCACGTAGGTGGGCGTCAACGGAGGCGCCGAGGCCCCCGAGTAGACGCCGTGCAGCAGCACGTTTCGCGCCAGTAGCGTGTAGAAGCGCGCGTCGTCGGGCTCGTCGTTGGGGAATCCGACGGCCAGCCCCAGGCGAAAGGTCAGCGCGGCCAGCAGCAGCGCGATACACACGAAGGCACGCGTCTTGGTCGTCATGGATTCATGCCTGGTTTCCTGCCTCGCGCGTTTTCTCTTCTGCTCGCGGTATCATGGACCAGTTTGGCACCGGTAGCCTCCGCGTCAAGATGACCGAACAGCGCCCCGTCTTCTTCGACCCGTCGCAGAAGCGCTGGCCCCGCCTGCGTCAACTGGCGATTGCCGTCGGTTTCGTGCTCACCGGCATGTTCGGCCTCCTTATTCTAAGCATCCTGGTCAATCCCGCGCTGCCTTCGCTCAATTTGCCGTCGGTCACCTCCTTGCCCGGTTCGGCCCACCTCTCGCCGCCGCTCCGGTCGGCCGTCGTGCCGCTGCACCGGCGAGGCGTGCGGCTGGCGAGGCAGCAGATCGAGCGCGAACGCCTCCGGCGCGAAACGGAATGGAAGCGGTTGGCGTCGGTGCCGCGCCCGGCCGACGACCCGGTGATTTTTGGCTTCTTCGTCAACTGGGACGAAGCGAGCCTGGCGTCGCTCAGGCGGAACATCGACCATTTCGACGTGCTGGCGGCCGAATGGCTTCACCTGGCGAAGGCCGACGGCACACTGGTCGAGGACAGTCCGGAGCGGCAGGGCGAGGTCATGGATTTGGTGCGCCTCCGCCGGCCGTCCATCAAAGTGATGCCGCTGGTCAACAACGCCTCTGGCGGGGCGTTCCAGAGCACGAACCTCGTCCCGATGCTGGCCAACCGTGCGGCCCGGGCCCGGGTCGTCACCCAGTTGCTCGACTACGTGCGGCGCATCGGGGCCGCCGGTGTCAGCATCGACTTCGAAAACCTGCCGGCGGCCAGCCAGCCGAACCTTCAGGCCTTCATGTCGGAAGTGTGGATCGCGTTTCATGGGGCCGGTCTGCTCGTGTCGATGAATGTGCCCGAAAACGATCCGGCGTTCGATTACCGCAAGTACGCCGCGAAAGTCGATTACCTCATTGTGATGGCCTACGACGAACACTGGTCCACCGGCGAACCGGGCCCGGTGTCGAGCATGCAGTTCTTCATGAACGCGCTGCAGGCGCGGCTTGCCGACGTGCCGCCGGCCAAACTGGTGATGGCGATTGGCAACTACGCCTACGACTGGCCGAAGCGTGGCGGCCGAACCTTCGAAGAAGCCATGCTCACCGCCAAAGAATCGGGCGCCACCATTACGGTGGATCCCGAATCGCTCAACCCGACCTACCGGTATCGGGCCGACAACGGCGAAGAGCACGAAGTCTGGTTTCTCGACGCCCTCACGGCGTTCAACCAGGCGGCGGTCACCCGGGCGTTGAATCCGAAGGCCGCGCTGGCGCTCTGGCGTCTGGGCAGCGAAGATCCCGGAATCTGGTCGTTTTTCGGTGATGCCAAAGCGCTCGACCGCTCGCAGATCGGCGAACTGGGAACCGTGCAGTACGGCTACGGCGTCGACTTCGAAGGCGCAGGTGAGATTCTCTCGATTACCGATTCTCCCCAGCAAGGCCGCCGGACGGTCACCTACGACGATGCGCGCGGCCTGATTACCGACGAGCGATTCGAAGCCTTGCCCACGCCGTACGTCGTCACCCGATACGGCGCGACCAAAGGTGCGATTGCGCTGACCTTCGACGATGGTCCCGACGACAAGTACACGGCGCGCATTCTTGACGTGCTCAGGGACCTGAAGGCACCGGCCACCTTCTTCGTGACGGGCCTGGCGTCCCAGGAGCTTCCGGAGTTGGTCCGGCGGATGTACCGGGAGGGACACGAGATTGGCAATCACACGTTTACCCATCCCAATATCGCCAACATCTCGCGGGCGCAGCTTCGCCTCGAATTGACGGCGACGCAGCGCCTGTTCGAGAGCATTCTGGGGCGCCAGTCGGTGCTGTTCAGGCCACCTTACTCCGAGGACACCGAGCCGGAAACGCCCGTGCAGGTGCGGCCCGTCGAGACGGCCACCGCGCTGGGCTATGTGACGGTCGGGATGCAGATCGATCCGAAGGACTACAAGAAGCCGGGTGTGGAGGCGATTGTCTCCCGAACGATCGAGCAAGCCGGCGCCGGCCTGGGCAACGTCGTGCTGCTCCACGACGGCGGAGGCGATCGGACCGAGACCATCGCGGCGCTGCCGCGCATCATCGCCGAGCTTCGGCGCCGCCAACTGAAGCTGGTGACCATCAGCGCGTTGCTGGGCCGCACCACCGCCCAGGTGATGCCGCCGGTGCAGGGGCGAGGGTACTGGCAGTCGATGGTGGACGCGGCGGCGTTCAATTCCGTCAACCTCGTGCAGTCGTTCGTGAGCCTGCTGTTCCTGGTGGCGATCGTCCTGGGGTTGGGCCGGCTGACGTTCATCGGCGGGGTCGCGATCCTGGAGCGCCTGTTGCGGAAGCACCGCCCGCCGCTCGCCTATGCGGGCCCCATCGCCGTCATCGTGCCCGCCTACAACGAAGAAAAGGTGATCGTCCAGACCGTGCGTTCGCTGCTGCGGTCGGTGGGCGTGCCAGGCCTCAGGATCCTGGTGGTCGACGACGGATCGACCGACCAGACGGCGGCACGGGTCAAGGAAGAATTTGCGGGCGAGCCGCATGTGGTGTTATTCGAACAGCCGAACGGCGGCAAGTCGGCCGCCCTCAACTTCGGCCTGATGCAGACCGACGCCGAACTGGTCGTCGCCCTCGACGCCGACACCGTGTTTACCTCGACCACGATCGCCGCGCTCGTGCGCCATTTCGCCGATCCGAAGGTCGGCGCGGTGGCCGGCAACGCCAAGGTCGGCAATCGCGTCAACCTGCTCACCAAGTGGCAGGCGCTCGAGTACATCACGAGCCAGAACCTCGACCGGCGCGCGTTCGACCTGCTGGGCTGCATCACGGTGGTGCCGGGATCGGTTGGCGCGTGGCGCCGACAGCTCGTCCTCGACGCGGGCGGGTTTTCGGCCGCGACGCTCGCCGAGGACGCGGACCTCACGATGACCATCCTGCGCACCGGCTACAGCGTGATTTACGACGACGAGGCCATCGCCTACACCGAGGCGCCGGAAACGGTTCGGGCGTTCGTCCGGCAGCGGCATCGGTGGATGTTCGGCACGTTCCAGGCGGCGTGGAAGCACCGCGACGCGCTGTTTCGTTGGCGCTATCGGGCCCTGGGCTTCGTGGCGCTGCCGAACATCTTCCTGTTTCAGGTGCTGTTTCCCCTGATTTCTCCGGTGATCGATCTGATGATGGTCGGGTCGCTCCTCTCGGCGGGGATGGGCTACTGGATGCACCCGGCCGAGTTCACGCCGGACGATCTCTGGCAGGTGGCGTTCTACTACGCGCTGTTCCTGGCAGCCGACGTGCTGGCGGCGGCGCTGGCGTTCGTCCTCGAGCGGCGCGAGTCGCCGCGCCTGCTGTGGCTGCTGCTCTGGCAGCGCTTCGTGTACCGGCAGGTGATGTACTACATCGCCATCAAGTCGGTGATTGATTCGCTGAAGGGCGGCCCGGTCGGGTGGAACAAACTCGAGCGGCGCGCGTCGGTCACAACGTAGGGCGTCGGGTCGCAACCACGGCCCCGTATCGCGTGCGACGAGCCTGGCCGATGGGGCTCCCTCAGCGCTGCGTCCTGGGGGCACAACGGCGTTACCGTGCTGGTGCACCGAAGGACTTGGGATTCAGCAGCGTCGCAGGCAGTTCGCCTTCCAGCACCCACGCGCGGCGCACCGGCTGTTCGATGGTGACGCGGCGTTGGCTCACCTGATCACCCACCACGAGCACGACGCTCCGCGTGGTGCCGTCCGCCAGTTCGAGGGCGACCGTCACCGGCACGTCGAAGAGCAGCGGGCCCTGTTCGGCCCGGATCGTCACAGCGCTTCCCGCTCCACTTGGTTCGATGCTCGTCGTCACGTTCAGGGTCGGCAGCGCATCGCCGTAGATCCATCGTTCGAAAAAGCGATCGAGCGGCCGGCCCGCCTCGACCTCGAACGCCTGCCGCACATCGTCGGTCCCGGCGTGGCGGAACTGGAACGATCCGTAGACGCGGCGAAGGCCCCGGAAAAACACGTCGTCGCCGAGCAACCGCCGCAGCATGTGCAGCACGAGGGCGCCCTTGTTGTAGACCAGCGCGCGGAAGATGCGGCTGTCGTTCTGAATGTGGCCGAGGCGGGCACCCAGATACACCGGGCCGCTGGTGCTTCGCTCGACCGCGAACTTGCGGAACTGCCGAATGATGGCGCCGTACGCTTCGGCGCCCCGGCTGCGTTCGGCGTACAGCGCGGCGAAATACTGGGCAAACCCTTCGCTGATCCACTGTTCATGGTAGTTCTTGGTGCCCACCGCCTGTCCCCACCATTGGTGCGCAAGTTCGTGCGCCAGAAAATACTCGGGGTAGTCGGCGAACGCGGCAGGGTCGGCCGACCAGTTGAGCCCGGCTCGCCCGGTGCGGCCCGCGCGGCTGAGGACCGCAAAATACGCCGGGCTGTGGCCGCCGGGCAAATCGTCTTCGATCAGCGCGAGCGTAAAACTGGGATACGGGCTGCCCCCAGCGATTTCGGTGTAGAAGCGCCCCATTGCGGCCGCCTGGCCTATCGAGGCCTGCCCGTCGGATCGGAATCGCGAGGCAACTTCGGCCGACAATCGGAGCGCCGGCGCGGGCGGTGGGGGCGTGGGTGCGGGCGCGGGTGCCCCGACACTCCGAACCACCGGGGCGACGTCCTGGTCGAGGTGCACGAAACGACTCGCCACGAATGCCAGGTACTTGATCGGTCGCGCGGCCTCGAACGTGTAGACCCGC
>Ga0194060_10000299_pt1 | contig 35989 bp, 35 predicted proteins | sample SepL225m_MetaG_FD_163427 | JGI IMG/M metagenome (GOLD analysis project Ga0194060, IMG submission 163427) | Anoxic zone freshwater microbial communities from boreal shield lake in IISD Experimental Lakes Area, Ontario, Canada - Sep2016-L222-5m | ecosystem: Environmental > Aquatic > Freshwater >...
ACGAACGCTAGAAGGATTGGTGAGATGGCAAAAATCAAACCAGTACGTATAAAGGGAAATCGCTTCATGGGTAAAGAATACGGATTTCTCGGAATTGGCGCGCAATTGTCGACGATTACAAAAAAAGGACCGAAGTTCTTAACTTCAGTCCTTTTTACTTCCTAAACGTTACTTAATTAGTTATCTTCTTCAACCCAGATGCCGCCACTTTTCCACATTATTTTAGGATTTTTCTGGCGTTCGGCATTCTGAGATTCCCAATTTTTATCGGCAAATATTTTTGCGGCTGATACACCAAAGGCCTCATGACTTGCGTGTTGTACCAACAAAATGTATGAATTGTCTTCTCCGTACCAGCCAGACATAACTTTTACATTAGCGCCTGTCGCCACTCTTAAATCTTTTACGAATTCCTTGACTCGAGCACGGGCATCTGTATCTGTAGTTTTTTCGTAAGCATCTGCTTTCCATACTTCCCATACTTGTGGCATTTTCTCTCCTTGTTATTTATGTTTTTGGTTTTGTTAGATGAAATTGACTTACATATTCCTTCTTAGGCGTGTTCTCCACCTGTATGGGCGAAAACTTTGCAGGTGATCTGCCAACGACCTTCAAGAATTGAAAGAGTGAAGTAGTCAGTAAATGAAAGAGTTCCCCAAAAACCCTCTTCTTTAACGGTAACAACTGCAACAGTCTTATCAATTTGAATATCAGTGATCTTCGCAGTTAACTGGCCGGCATCTCCTGGAGAACCAACCATCAACGCCACAAACCCATTTTTATCTAAGTCATAATCCGTTCCACCCATAGTGCCGAACCAACGTGCGCTTGAATGAAAGGCTTCATTCAATTTACTAGCATCGCCTTTCCCAGCTCCATCAATATATAGATTGATGAGTCGGGTAATTTCAGTTTTAGCTTCTGACATATTCTCTACCTTTCTCCTGACTTGAGATCTCAAAATCTTCGAGACCATTTAGTACGGTAGACCCAATTCTCAAAATAACAATAGAGCAACTATTTATTAGGTTTGATAATCGTTATTCCGCCAAGTGAATTGCTATCGAGTTCGGCGAGGGCTTTGGCACCTTCCGCTAACCCAACTTCTCGCTTGACTAGCACTGCAGGATTTAGCACACCGGTGGCAACTAGCGCCAACATTTCTGGATAATCACGAGCGGACATTCCGTGGGATCCAAGCAGGTCAATCTCCCAAGCAATAACACGGGCCATCGGAATTTCAGATAAACCGTCGGGAGTAATTAATAGTCCTAATTGCAGATGTCTGCCGCGGCGTGCCAGCGAGAGGACGGATGCGCCGGCGGTTGCCTTGCTGCCAAGTGCATCTACTGAAACATCAGCGCCACCAAGGTTTTGAAGATAAGCAATGGGATCTACTTTGCTTGAGTTAATTGTTTCGGCACCGAGAGATTCGGCAATTTTTAAGGCAGCATCGTTGATATCTACGGCATAGACGATTGCACCTTTCGCCTTTGCAATCATGATTGCGCTAAGGCCAACACCGCCGCATCCGTAGATAACCACTTTCTCATTGGCTGTTAGATGTGCGCGCTTGATTAGGCCTCGATAAGCGGTCGCAAAGCGACAACCTAAAGCGGCCGCGGTAGCGAAGGAGAGCGCTTCGGGAATTTTTACTAAATTAAAGTCGGCGTTATTAATTGCAACGTATTCGGCGAATGAACCGTAACCGGTAAAGCCTGGTTGGGTTTGCGTTGGACAAACTTGTGCATCTCCCCGCAGGCAGTATCCGCACTTTCCGCAGCCAGAGACGAAGGGAACGGTCACGCGATCCCCTATTGAGTATTTAGAAACTGAACTGCCAATGGCGGAAATGACGCCAGCGAACTCGTGGCCTGGCACGTGTGGCAGAACGATGTCGGGATCGTGGCCCATCCAAGCATGCCAATCGCTACGACATAAGCCCGTTGCTTCAACTTTGATTACAACGCCGTCATTAGTTGGAGCCGGGATCGGAATATCAATAACCGATAGTGGCCCTTTGAATTGCGAGAAGAAGATGGCGTTCATTAACCTACGTTAGACCAATCGAAGGTTTTGATTTTTTAATCGCCAAGTCCTTCGTAGTTGGCAAAATCCCAGCAATCTGCGCACGATGTTCCGTTGATTGAATACATTTCATTTATAACTTCCTTTTAAATAGGAATTGATTCCATCTGCTAAGAATTGCTGAACTTCCGTTGCAACTCTCGGAGAGACTCCGGCTAAGGCATTAAACCCGTGTATTGCGCCGAGATATTCTTTGAAGATTACTTTAACTCCAGCTCTTTCTAACGCCGCCGCATAGAGTCGTCCATCATCGGCTAATGGATCGTATTCAGCCGTAACTACAAGTGCTGGCGCGAGGTTTGATAGGTTTTTAGATGTAGCTGGAAAAGCGTAAGGATCATTTAGAGCTGCATCATTTTGAGCATATTGTGATTCAAACCAACGCATTACTTTAGAAGTTAAACCAAAGCCTTCGCCATTAGCAATCGCACTTGGTAACGAACCATCATGGCCGGTGCATGGATATACCAACATTTGGAAAGCAAGTTTTACTAATCCGGTATCGCGAGCTTTGATTGCAACTGCTGCGGCGAGATTCCCGCCAGCGCTATCCCCGCCAACACCAATCTTTGTGGCGTCGATTTTCAATAGCTCGGCGTTACGGACTATCCATTCAAGCACCGCATAACAATCATTAAAGGGAGTTGGGAACGGATGTTCCGGTGCTTTTTGATATTGCACCTGCACAACTACGAACTTTCCTTTATTAGATAGCGAACGAACCGTTGGTTCGAAACCATCCATATTTCCAATCACCCAGCCGCCACCATGTAAATAAAGCATGATTGGAAGATTTGGTTCATCGTTTGGTCGATAAATCCTTATTGGTAGATAACCATTTGGCCCTGAGATAATTTTTTGTTCAACGCTAAATATTGGTTCTGGCTTGCCAATGAAATCTGGATTTGGAAGAGTGCGGAATCGATACTCCGACATAGACATTTCCCATGGGAATGGCATCGCCATTTTTTCACGGAGCGCTAGATGTTCGGCAAATTCCTTTGAAAGCGGCATAGATTGAGGGTAGTAGTCTTTGAATATGAATACCAAGGATTCGAGCCGAGAGTCGCACTTCCCCGCGATTGAGAAACGATATGGCGAATCGATGGATTATTGGTTCAAGATCATGGCTAAATTAGCTGGAAAAAAATACCCTGAGCAGATAGCTCACTTACGAGAGGGCTACGGTTTTTCGCAGGCGCATGCAAATGCCCTCGTTATGTTCTCGCGCGGATCGACATCTTCGAAGCGATTTAACACCCCAACCGAATATTTCAAAACGTTAGATCGAAAGCAAGCGAAAACGGTGCGGGCAATATTTAAATCGATAACGAGTAAGTACCCGAAATTAGAGCTAGTGATTGCATGGAATCAACCGATGTTGCAATTCAATGGGAAGTACATAATTGGGGTTTCGGCTGCTAAGAACCATATTCTTTTTGCGCCTTGGAGCAAAGATGTAATCGAAAAATTCACGCCCAGAATGAAGAATTTAGATGTCAAAAAGAAGACGATTGGCGTACCAAACGATTGGGATGTGGATGAAAAATTGCTGCACGCAATTGTTAAAGCTCGCCTTGCAGAAGTTAGTAAATAGCTATTTCTTTTGCAATATTCTAGTTAATGAGTGCTAATGCTTGGCTTTTCATACTCTAACGAGAACCCAATCACGCTAATCAAAAGTGCGCCAACGCCAATAATTGTGAGCCACCAACCAATTATTAAACCTAATCCAGCCGTGCAAATCGAAAGCCCAAGCGGAAGTGGCCACCATGAATGTGGGCTGTAAAAGCCAAGTTCACCAGCAGAGTCAGAAATTTCGCCAAGGTCATTATCTTCTGGCAGCACTCCACCAGATCGCCGGTCAATGAACCATAAGTAATAGCCGATTAGTAGCGCTAATAGCGCACTTAAACCAATCGCTATGACGCCTAACTCTTCGCCACCTACAAAGAAGTAAACCGCATCAAGCACTGCATAAAATGCAGTTAATACTGCAAAAAGTTTCCAACCAACTTTCATTAGTGACCACCATCGGTATGTGCCATGTGTGGGTGATGTAAATCAAATGCTGGTCGTTCACTTCGAATGCGAGGCATCGACGTGAAGTTATGTCGTGGTGGTGGACAAGAAGTAGCCCATTCAAGTGACGCGCCATATCCCCATGGATCATCAACTAATACTTTTGGACTCTTTCTGGAAATCCAAACATTAATTGCAAATGGAATCATCGATAAAGCTAATAAGAAGGATCCGGCGGTAGAAATCATATTCATCCCGGTGAACCCATCAGTTGCGAGATAGTCCGCATAACGTCGTGGGAAACCTTTTATACCTAACCAATGTTGAATTAGGAATGTTATGTGGAAACCAAAAAATAGCGTCCAGAAATGAATCTTTCCTAATCGTTCGTTCAACATATGTCCGGTCATTTTTGGCCACCAGAAATAAAAGCCGCCGAACATTGCGAAAACTACCGTTCCAAACAAAACATAATGAAAATGTGCAACCACGAAATATGAAGCTGAAACACTGAAATCCAACGGTGGACTAGCCAAAATAATTCCGGTCAAGCCACCGAATAAGAATGTAATTAAAAAGCCCATTACCCAGAGCATTGGGGTATCAAATGTGATTGAACCTCGCCAAATAGTTCCGATCCAGTTAAAGAATTTAACTCCAGTAGGAACGCCAATTAAAAATGTCATGAAGGAGAAGAACGGCAATAGAACTTGCCCAGAGGCAAACATGTGATGTGCCCAAACTGCAACTGAAAGCGCTGCAATTCCGATTGTTGCTGCAATTAAACCTTTATAACCAAAAATTGGTTTACGACTAAATACTGGCAAGATTTCAGTTGCAATTCCAAAAAATGGAAGGGCCAAGATATAAACCTCGGGATGGCCAAAAAACCAAAATAGATGTTGCCAAAGCATCGCTCCGCCATTAGCGGGATCAAATATATGCGACCCAAATATTCGGTCCGACTCAAGTCCTAACAAAGCGGCAGCTAAGGGTGGGAATGCGATTAAAACTAGGATTGATGTGAGCAGCGCGTTCCAAGTAAAGATGGACATCCGGAACATTGTCATTCCAGGAGCTCTCATCGTAAAAATTGTCGTTACAAAGTTAACGCCGCCCATGATTGTGCCAAGACCACCAATTGCTAATCCGATAACCCATAAGTCAGCACCAATTCCTGGTGAGTACTGTGAATTAGATAGCGGTGCATAGGCAGTCCAACCAAATGATGCCGCGCCACCTGGTGATAAAAATCCGCCAAATGCCATTAGGCCGCCAAATAAATATAACCAATAAGAGAGCATATTTAGCCTTGGGAATGCAACATCTGCTGCGCCAATTTGCAACGGCATGATCACGTTTGTGAAGCCAACGAACAGTGGCGTTGCAAACATCAACAACATGATGGTGCCATGCATCGTAAAAACTTGATTGTATTGCTCGGAACTTACAAATTGCAGTCCAGGCCTAGCTAGCTCGCTCCGTAAAATTAACGCAAGCACGCCAGCAATCAAAAACCAGGTAAAAGCTGTAATCAAATATAAATAACCGATTGTTTTATGATCAGTAGAAGTCAGCCACTTAACTAGTAACTTACCTTTGCTTGTGCTTGGAATTCTCGTTGGTCCTGACGAGGCCGCCATAGGTTTGGTTGCGTAAGTGGTCATTTTTGTCCTACTTTCAAATTAGCAATATAAGTTGCGTACTCTGATGGCGTAACTACTTTTACAGTGAATAACATCTGTGAATGGTTCCGCCCACAAAGCATGTTGCAACGACCAGGGAATGTTCCCAATTTATTTGCCGAAAATTCAAGATGATTTTCTACACCGGGTAAGTTCATCATTTGAATCATGAATGCTGGAATCCAGAAACCATGGTCGACATCGCTAGAAGTTAATGAGAAACGAACCCGTTCGCCAAGTGGCATGTAAAGCACAGGCGGGTTGGCAGGAGTGCCAGTAATAGTTGTACCTGGGCCAGCCTCTTTGTAATTAAACTGCCACGACCATTGAATAGCATTCACATTTATATCGTGAACAGCCGTAGAGGTGGCAGGCGAAATTTTGGTGATATTTGTTTCGGCTACTGCGGTATAGCCAAAAAGAACTGCAACAATCAAAAATGGAATTACTGTGTAAGCAATTTCAGTTGGAATGTTGTAACGAGTCTGTTTTGGAAAATTTTCATCTTTCTTACGGTGAAATATCATCGCCCAAAAAATAAGACCTGCGGTAAAAGCTCCGACGACAAGTGCAGCAATCCAGGCGCCTTGCCAAAGTGGCAGCGATATATCGTTTACGCTCGATAGACCGGGATCGAATCCGAAACCGAAAGTTTCTTTGCTGGAACAACCGGTAATCAAAGTTGCGCTTGTTGCAGCGACAACTCCCGTAGTTGCAAACCTCGTTAAGCGGGACATTGGTAAAGGATATCCGCCCATTTCGCAGAGTTCGCGCTGACCTAGTACCGTTCCAAGGGTGGTTCGTATCACAGGAGATTTTCAGAGTGACAGCCCCATCCATCCAATGGCCGCGGGGCTATTAGTCGACCTATTCGAGCGTGGCTGGTCAGACCCAACCAAGATTCATACCCAATCTGCAGATTCGGCAATCCTGATAAATGGCGCAAAAGAGAACTTAGCTAAATCACTTAAAATTTCTACATCCGAGATGGAAATAGTTTCGGGTTTAAACCTCGGCTTCCACTTAGCTATATCTGGTCTGCTAAATTCAAATTCAATCCTGATTCATAGCGCGATCGACCGTAAAGATATTTTTGCTATCGCACGTTCACATCAAAATGGCGGTGGAAGAGTTCAGGTTTTGGAAAGTGATATCTCAGGAAAGATTGATTATTCAATTATTGAGCAAACCGCGGAAAATGTAATTGTTTGGCAATCTACTAATCGCGAAACCGGAATAAAGCAATTCTCGAATGAAACTATTAGTAAGCCCAATTTGTCGAGCGCGAAAATTTTTGCGGATATGACCAGTGCAAGCAATCCCGCAGAACTACCAGAAAATTGGAGTACTGCGCTCTGGGATGCAACTTCATGGGGCGGACCAAAAGGGATCGCAATCCTAGCAATCAGGGAAAAAACAAATTGGGTGAATCCACTCCCTCATATTGATGCCGCCCGGGTATCAAACGACTATTCAATTCCGCTATTTCTGGCCAGCGTGGTCGCACTAGAAAATTCGGAGAAGGAATCTGAATCCAATCTTGTAAATGCGCAGCGCTTGAATCAAAAAATTCGCAACTTCGTAACTGCAAATATTGCAGATGCGGATATTGCCGGCAATCTTAATAATTGCGATCCAAGAAAACTTTCAATCTCTTTTTTGTATGTGCAAGCTGAAGAACTATTGCGAGAATTAGAGAAATCAGGATATCTAGTTGACTCAGGTTCAGCATGTAGCGCTGCTGATTTAGCTCCAAGTCATGTTCTCGCGGCGATGGGAGTATTGACACACGGCAACATCAGATTAACGCTACGGCCGGAAATTTCAGAACCAGTTATCGATGAATTTCTCGCACTTCTTAAAGGCGAAATCACAGAAGCACGAGCTAAGTAGAGTGATTGAACTCAACTGTCTTGGAATGGTATGTCCGCGGCCGATAATTGAAACCGCGAAAGCCATATCAAATATTCAATCTGGGGAACAAATAAAATTGAATAGCGACGATCCCGCGACTTGGTTTGATTTGAAAGCTTGGTCACGAATGACCAGAAATAATGTGGCCAAAATAAGCGAGGTTGAATTCTTAATAACTAAAGAGAATTAAGCGTTTTCCATCATTGGAATATGTTTTTCGATTTCTGATGCTGCTTTTTCTCCATATGATTCCGAAAATCGTGTTACAAATTCTGATCTGGTAAAGCGATACTCCTGCGTTCCCTTAGTTTCAATTACATAAGTTGCAATCATTGAACCAAGTTGTGCACATCGCTCATCGTTAAGGCCCCATGCAACACCTGCGATAAACCCGGAACGGAAAGAATCGCCAACTCCAGTTGGATCAACTTTCGCTTTCTCTTTTGGTACACCCACGCGTACTTCGCTATTTCCACGACGTTCTACTTTTGCGCCAGCAGATCCCAGCGTAATTACTCGAGTTTCAACTCTCTCTAAAATCTCGGCATCGGTCCAACCTGTTTTTTGAATTGCTAACGCTAATTCGTATTCATTCATAAAGAGGTATGTTGCGCCATCAATCAACTTCTTAATTTCTTCACCGCTCATGCGGGCCATCTGTTGTGATGGATCAGCAGCAAATGGAATCCGACGTTCGCGACAAGTTTCGGTATGGCGCAACATTGCTTCGGGATCATCTGGTGAAATAACAACCAAATCAAAGACACCGGTTTTCTCCATAACTGGAGCTAGCTCGATATTTCGCGCTTCGCTCATCGCGCCGGGAAAGAAGGATGCGATTTGATTTAATTCAGTGTCAGTTGTCACCATAAATTGCGCAGTGTGCAAAGTTTCGGAAACCCAAACATGGGAAGTCACAACCCCGTGACGAGTTAACCAAGCTTCGTAATCAACCCAATCTTTTCCAACTGCTGAAAGTAGAATCGGGTTTAACCCAAGAACCCCCATACTAAAAGCGATATTTGCGGCGCAGCCACCACGTCTAACATCCAGTCCATCAACTAAGAAAGACAGTGAGACCTTCTCCAACGAACCGGCAACCAAGGAATCAGTAAATTTTCCAGGGAATGTCATTAAATGATCGCGTCCGACCGAGCCGGCAACTGCGATTTTCATAAGCGGCGATTAGTCGCGAAAGATGCGATTAATTAAATGAATCGCCACAAGCGCATGAGCCACCTGCATTTGGATTATCAATAGTGAAACCTTGCTTTTGAATGGTATCCACGAAATCCACAGTTGCACCCATTAAATAAGGAGTACTCATTTTGTCAGTAACAACTTTTACTGAACCAAATTCAGTAACGGTGTCACCTTCCATTGCGCGGTCATCAAAATAGAGTTGGTATCGAAGACCAGAACAGCCACCAGGTTGTACAGCTACGCGAAGGCTGAGATCGTCGCGGCCTTCTTGAGCTAATAGAGCGGCAACTTTTTCCGCCGCTACCGCAGTAAGTGCGATTGAAGTAGTAGTGCTAGCCGGTGTGGTTGTTTCAGTTGTCATAGCCGAACTCTACCTGTCTTTTTAAGGTTCGCCATCCGACCAAGATTCCCGTGTCGGCATACTATTAACTCATGTCTAATTCTCTAACCCAGTTACTACTCCTTGGTCGAGGCTCAGATTTAGCCAGCGAACGAGGCGTTTCCTGTGATGGCGAATTACCAAAAGCTAGCGATCCTGAATTGGTAGAAAGAGCTAAGAAAGCCCGCGCCGCACTTGGAGACCGGGCCATGATTCTTGGACACCATTATCAACGCGATGAAGTTATTCAATTCGCAGATATAACTGGTGATTCATTCAAATTAGCCCAAGCTGCAGCTTCTAATACAACTGCCGAAATTATTTTCTTCTGTGGCGTCCACTTTATGGCGGAGAGCGCAGACATCCTTACATCTGCCAACCAAAAAGTTATCTTGCCAGATTTAGCTGCTGGATGTTCCATGGCAGATATGGCATCGGCTCCCCAAGTAAACGAATGTTGGAAAGTGTTAACGGATTTAGGTGTTGCGAAAGAAACCATTCCGGTCACCTACATGAACTCAACAGCGGCAATTAAATCTTTCACTGGGAAAAATGGTGGAACTGTCTGTACATCTTCAAATGCAAAACGCGCGATGAGTTGGGCTTTTGGAAAAGGCGAAAAAGTTCTTTTTCTGCCAGATCAACATCTGGGTCGAAATACTGCAGTTCTTTCGCTCGGCCTCTCGCTTTCAGATTGCATCTTGTGGAATCCATGGAAACCTCGTGGCGGATTAACCGATGATGAGATTCGAAATGCAAAAGTTATTTTATGGCGTGGCCATTGTTCGGTTCACGGGAGATTTTCATTAGCAAATATTGATGAAGTTAGAGAGCGAGTTCCTGGAGTTAAAGTTTTAGTGCATCCGGAATGCCAGAACGAAGTTGTTGCCGCTGCAGATGTAGTTGGTAGCACAGAGGCGATTATCAAAACAGTTTCTGAATCCCCTGTTGGAAGTAAATGGGCGATTGGTACCGAGTTAAATTTGGTACAACGGCTAGCCAATAACAACCCAGATAAGTCGGTCCACTTTCTTGATAAAACAGTCTGCTACTGCTCGACTATGAACCGAATCGACTTGCCACACTTAGTATGGGCGATGGAAACATTGCTAACCGGACGTGTTGTAAATCAGATTTCGGTCGATCCTGAGACAGCTTTAAACGCGAAAGTTGCGCTGGAGCGAATGTTGGCTTTACCGTAGTCAGATGAGCCCTAAAAAATCAGATTCAGCTTCCGAGAAACCTGCCGCAGGCAAAGGCCGACCAACTCCGAAACGAAAAGTAGCCGAGCAAGCTAATGTGACAAATCGGTTAGCACCAGCCTCAACTCGCGAGGGAAAGAAAATTCAACGCGAACAATTGCGACAGCAACGTGTTCAAACTCGAGCCGCTTATATGCGCGGTGAAGAGAGCGCAATGCCACCAAGAGATCGCGGCCAAGTAAAACGTTTTGTGCGAAATTATGTGGACTCACGTAGATCTATCGGCGAATATTTCTTGCCGATCGTAATGTTGGTTTTAATTCTCACCGTAATCCCAATTGCCTACATTCAATTCTTCGCAATCATGTTGATGTACTCATGCCTACTCTTCTCAATCATCGACGGAATCATTCTTAGCCGTAAATTGAAAAAGGAAGTTGCAGCCCGTTTTCCAAATGAAGTCACAAAAGGAATCGGTATGTATGGCTGGTTACGCTCAACTCAAATCCGTAGATTGCGTGCACCATCACCACAAGTTAAACGTGGCGAGAAGTTCTAACTAAGTAATTAAGCCCTTGGGTTAGGGCTAATGGTTTGGGCTGGATCTTCCTCTGGTAATTTGCCAAGCACTGCATCAATTTTCTTCATCGTCGCGCTATCTAATTTAACACCGCTTGCCTTAACGTTTTCTTTTATCTGAGAAGGCTTAGTTGCACCAACGATTGCGCTCGATACATTCTTATTCTGCAATACCCAAGCAATCGCTAATTGCGCTAATGATAAATCCACGCTCTTTGCAATTGGAGCTAAATTTTGCACTGCGGTTAGTACATCATCGCGCATCCAACGCTTAATCATGTTGGCACCGCTCTTTTTATCGGTAGCCCGCGAACCGACTGGCGGTTTCTTGCCTGGTAAATACTTTCCACTTAGCGCACCTTGCGCCATTGGTGACCAGACAATATGACCGATTCCCTCTTTAACGCAGAGCGGATCTACTTCCGCTTCGATTACTCGCCAAAGTGCGGAGTATTGCGGTTGGCTTGAAACAAACCGGTTATAACCACGAGCATCTTGGATTTTTAGCGCAGCGGAAATTTGGGAAGCGTTCCACTCCGAGAAACCAATGTAGCTAACTTTTCCTTGACGGATTAAGTCATCAAAAGCGCTCAAGGTTTCTTCAAGTGGTGTTTCGAAATCAAAACGGTGTGCTTGGTATAAATCGATATGGTCGGTTTTCAAACGCTTTAAAGAAGCGTCACAGGATTCCATAATATGTTTGCGCGAAAGACCGCGATCATTCTTTCCTGGACCCGTTGGCCAATAAACTTTAGTAAAAAGTTCATAAGATTCCCGGCGAACGCCTTTGAGTGCTTTACCCAATACAGTTTCAGCTTTAGTCGCGGCATAAACATCTGCGGTGTCAAATGTTGTGATGCCGACATCAAAAGCAGCGCGTACGCATTTAATCGCCGCATCTTGTTCTACCTGAGAGCCGTGAGTAATCCAATTTCCATAGGAAATCTCTGAGATATAAAGGCCCGAATTACCAAGTTTTCTATGTTCCATTTCCGCAGCCTAAAGCCAAAACTCAATATTTGCGAGTCTTGATTGCGAAAGCATGCCCAGTATGGTTGCCTACGCACACAACTTAATAGTTTGAATCCAGGGGAAGTCGGTGTAAATCCGACGCTGACCCGCAACCGTGAAGCGATTAAATCGCTAAGTCGGATTACCTGGTTTCGAACATATCTACCACCCGTCGAGGTTTGCGGGGCGGAATTGTTAATACTTTTCGCTTCCGTGAGACTCCCATAACAAATGGAGAGATCACAGTGTTACTTAAGAAAAAATCAATTGCAATCATAAGCGTGTTAACAATACTTACGCTTTCATTAACTCTTCCACAAAGTGCAAATGCCGATAAAGGTTATCGCTACTGGGGTTATTTCCAAGCTAGCGCAGGAGCATCAACGTGGACCGCTGCAATGACTGGACCTACAACAACTTTAAAAGATGGTGATGTCGAAGGTTGGACTTTCACCGCAAGCAGTAATGACATTCCAGCAACTGAACCGATGGCTGCTCCAGATTTTGCTTCGCTATGTGACGGCACATCAGAAGTTGCCGGCAAAATCCGAGTCGGCATTGTCGTAGATTTTGGAACTGCCAATATTGCACCTTCCGGTGAAAACCCTAAAGAAGTAATCACTGATTGCGCAGTAGTTCCAGCAAAATCAAATGGGCTAGCAGTTTTAGAGAGCGTTGCAAAAGTGCGTGCCGATAAATCGGGATTGATTTGTGGCATTGGTGGCTATCCAGCAACTGAATGTGGCGTTGAGATTGATATGCCAACTACAGATGAAGAACCGTTAACCGCTACAGGTAGCAATGCCGAAGAAAACGAAGGTAGCGCTTCCGAAGAAATTAGTGGTGCTTTTGACTGGAGTGAGATTCTCGCTATTGTCTTAGCAATAGCTTTAGCATTCTCAATTTTTGTAATTATTCGCATACGTAAAAAATAATGCAGCTAGTGCATCCACTGATCTGGTGGCTCTGGGCTTTATTGTTAGCTACTTTTGTAATAAGAGCTGACAATATTCTCATTGCCGCCGCAGTGGCTTGTGCCGTAACCCTGGTTGTAGTAAAGCTTAAAAGTGATAATTACTGGAGCAAATCCTTCGCACTGTCAGTACGTTTAGCTCTTCTGATAATTGTGGTTCGAATGTTAATAGCAATAACTATTGGCGTTCCGATGCCAGGTCAAATACTTTTTCGAATCCCTAGCATTACGCTGCCAAATTGGATGGTAGGAATTCGAATTGGTGGCGATGTAACTTCACAACGCTTAATTTCTACTTTTCATGAAGTTATAATTATCGCAACTGTAATCCTGCTCTGTGGAGCTGCAAACTCACTAGCAAGTCCACATCGCATGATTCGTTCGTTGCCGAGAGCTATGTACAACTTGGGCGTCGCTCTAAGTGTGGCTACTTCGGTTCTCCCACAAATTGTAAAAAGTATCGGTCGAATTCAATCTGCCAAAAGATTACGAGGTCAGAAAACTCGCGGAATTAGAGCCTGGCGCGGAATTGCGTTGCCGCTACTAGAAGAAAGCTTGGAAAGGGCGTTAGACCTTGCCACCGCAATGGAGGCTAGAGGTTATGGGTATCACGGTAAAACTACTAAATATCGAGCAGAACCATTCACATTTATTGATCTGGTAATGATTGCAAGTGGCGTTTATCTAGTTTTACTCTCGGCAACTTTGCTCTCCCATTTTGGCGTTGTGGTGCTAGCTTTATTCTCACTCGTAATAGTTGCATCACCGATTGCGATGGTTAAGCGATGATTTCATTTAAGGATGTCTCCCTTATCTATCCAAATGCAGAACGTACAATTTTGGAAGAGCTCAACTTTGAAGTTTTTGAAGGCGAACTGGTTTTAGTTATTGGCCACACCGGCGCTGGCAAGAGTTCCCTAATTAAGTTAATCAACGGATTAGTACCGCATCACACTGGCGGCATTCTCTCTGGTGAAATCACCGTCGCTGGCCGATCAACTCGTCAACTAAAACCTGGCCAACTTTCCGATGTAATTGGCATTGTTGGACAGAACCCAATCAATGGATTTGTTACAGATATTGTTGAAGAAGAGATTGCATTTGGCCTAGAAACAATGGGAATCGCGCCAGAAGTAATGCGGAAACGAGTAGAAGAAGTTTTAGATCTTTTGAGTTTGGCGCCGCTTCGAAATCGTGAAATAGCATCGCTTAGTGGCGGCGAACAACAACGTGTGGCAATCGGCGCAGCACTTGTATTAAATCCAAAAGTTTTGTTGTTAGATGAACCAACAAGTGCGCTAGACCCAATCGCTGCTGAAGAAGTGCTTTCAATTTTGCATCGACTAGTTCATGACTTGGGTTTAACCGTAATTTTGGCTGAACATAGGTTGGAACGCGTCATTCAATTCGCCGATCGAATCATGCGAATAGGTGATAGAGGTGATGTTTCGATTGGAACGCCTGGCGAAATATTGGCACATTCTCCGATTGCTCCGCCGATTGTAAATCTCTCCAAAGCTTTCAAACTTCCCGAAGTATCGCTCTCGGTAAGAGAAATCCGCCGCAGAACTGAATCAATTCGAAATGTTTTGCAGGATATTCCGCTACCGCAACCTGCCGCAGACAATAATGGTGAAGTACTGCTCTCATTAAGAAAAGTGTCGGTTGCGTACGGCGATAAATACGCGCTAACTAATATCTCATTTGATATTAGGCGCGGTGAAGTTGTGGCGCTGATGGGGCGAAATGGCGCCGGCAAATCATCACTATTAAAGAGTGCAGTTGGACAGAGTCCAATTATTTCTGGCGAAGTTTTAATTAGCGGCAAAGATCCAAAAAATATGGATGGCAAGGCGCTAATTAAGCACGTGGGTTACGTGCCGCAAGAGCCAGGTGATTTACTTTATGGAGAGAGTGTAAAAGATGAGTGTCTACTAGCGGATAAAGATAATGGTGTAGCAATTGGAACAACTCTGGCAATTTATGAAAACTTAATGGAAATACCTAATATCAACGCACACCCGAGAGATTTGTCTGAAGGTCAAAGATTGGGATTAGCACTAAGCGTGATTCTCTCTGCTAACCCAGATCTAATTATTCTTGACGAACCAACACGTGGTTTAGATTATGTAGCGAAAAGCAAGTTGGTTAAAATTTTACAGAATCTAGTCATTGATTCCGCACAAAATCGAAGTGTGGTAATTGCTACTCATGACGTGGAGCTCGTTGCCGAAGTTGCTGCGAAAATCATATTCCTAGCAGAAGGTGAAATAGTTGCAAATGGTCCTACCCGTGACGTACTAACCGCCTCTCCCGCTTTTGCACCGCAAGTTACAAAGGTTCTGGCACCGGCTCAATGGTTAACGGTGGCTGAAGTTGTTAACGCACTCGGTGAAAGTGCAATATGAAATTAAGAATTCCAACGCTAACAATTGCTACATTTCTTGGCGCAATTGCTTTCACTTGGCCGCTTTATTTTCCAAGCAATTCAATCGCAGCGATATCCCATGATTTATTGAACCCAACCAGCGCAAAATGGTTTGCACTCTTAATCAGCTTTACCGCAATTGCGATTATCGCGATAGAGATAAATCGAGGTTTACTCGATAGTAAAACGGTGGCGCTGCTCGGAGTATTAACAGCGCTTGTAGCAGCGCTTAGATTAATTGGTGCCGGCGCAATTGGTGTAGAACCTATTTGGTTTCTAATAATTCTGGCTGCGCGAGTTTTCGGAGTGAGATTTGGATTTTCATTGGGTGCACTCTCTTTGGGGCTTTCCGCGTTATTAACTGGTGGAATTGGTCCATGGTTACCGTTTCAAATGATTGCCGCTGCTTGGATTGGTGCTGGAGCTGGCAAATTACCCAAACGGTTTAGCGGCAGAGGTGAATTAGTAACTTTAATTTGTTATGGAATTTTCGCAGCAGAATTCTTTGGCGCTTTGATGGACCTGCAGCTTTGGCCGTGGATAGCAGGCACAGATTCCCAACTTTCCTTTATTCCGGGCGGAGCCCTTGCGGAGAATTTACATAGATTTGTAATTTTCCATTTTGCTACAGCGATGGCTTGGGATATCCCCCGCGCAATTTTCACGAGTGTATTAATTGCGCTTACCGCGAAACCAGTTCTCGCATCACTACGCAGAGCCGATCGAAAATTGAACCCTATTTCACATGCGAAGGTACAAACGGTGGCTTTGTAACTAGAGCGCTACTTTCTCTACCTCGCACGTCAATAGTTACAGTATCTCCAACTGCAATAGTCGGATCAAGAAGTGCTAACGCAACGCCTTCACGCAAAGTTGGTGAAAAGGTTCCGCTAGTAATTTCACCTATAACTTTCTCGCCAAGTTTTACCTGCATGCCACCGCGCGGAATCCCACGATCTAAAGATTTCAATCCTCGAAGCACTCGATGAGCGCCATTTATTTTCTCACTCTCGGCAATCGATTTGCCCCAGAATTTTGGTTTCTTCCAACCAATAGCCCAACTGGCGCCAGCCTGCATCGGTGTAATTGAAAGTGAAAGTTCATGGCCATGTAATGGGTAACCCATCTCAGTTCGCAAAGTATCTCGAGCACCTAAACCACATACTCGGCCATCAAATTCTTTTATGCCTCCCACCAATCGATCCCAAATTTTCTCGGCCTCACTCCAGGCTGGCAATAGTTCGTAACCATGCTCGCCTGTGTAACCAGTTCGACAAATAATTGTTGGCGTGCCATCAAGTGTAATCTCCGCGAAAGCCATGTAATCCAAAGTTGGACTCACTCCTAATTTCGCCAACACATCTTTTGAATTCGGTCCTTGGATTGCAATAACTGCAAAATCTTTATGCAAATTATTTACAGTAATTCCTGGCGGTGCTACTTCGGCGATTGCAGTGACTACGGCTTTCGTATTAGATGCATTTGGAATTAGAAAGAGATTAGACGCAGATTTTCGATAAACTATTAGGTCATCAATTACGCCACCAGATTTATCATCACAAAGCATTGTGTATTGCGCTTGTCCATCAGCAATTTTTGTTAAATCGTTGGTAATTAGTTCATTTAAGAAATCTAGTGCTCCATTACCAACGACTTCAGCTTTCCCAAGATGCGAGACATCAAATATTCCAACTCGCTCACGAACCGCCAAATGTTCGGCAATTACGCCGCCGCCTTGTGCCGCTGGATATTCAATTGGCATATCCCAACCGCCAAAGTCGGCCAATTTTGCATTTAAGGCTAGATGGCGTTGATGTAATGGCGAATGGAGGCTCATTCCAATAACCTACCGCTGGTAGGTATAGATTTCCGAATCTTGGCGAGAGGCGTTTCATGACAACTATTCGACTTTCAGAGAACAAGGTCATAACCGATATTTTGGTAGTCGGACTTGCTCGAAATGCAAAGAGTAAGAAGTTGATAATTGAATCTGGGGAAATCAAATTAGATGTGAGTGAATTACTCGCTGCCCTTGAAGATATGGGCGCTACTGGATCTGCTGATGAAATTATTAAATTGCCAGGCGCGACTTATAAATTATTGGTGCTTACCGGATTAGGTGAGACCACTACAAATTACTCAGCGGAAACCCTCCGTAGGGCTGCTGGCGCTGCTGCGCGTTCATTAGCTGGGGCAAAGAGTGCGACATTTGCACTTCCACATTCCTCAAAGAGTGAATTGGCTGCAGTAGCTGAAGGCGCGTTGTTAGGCGCTTATGCTTTTGATGAATTCCGCGGAACATCTAAATCAGAGCGAAAAGCTGTGCTCTCATCGGTCACAATCTTTGCGAAATCTGCCAATAGCGCTGATGCTAAAGTGGCGATCAAGCGAGCAAGTGTAATTGCAGAAAATACCCATATCGTTCGCGACTTAATAAATACGCCACCGAGCCATCTAACTCCAGAATCATTCTGTGCTCGGATTAAGAAAGTTGGAATTGCTGCTGGACTCAAAGTAGAAATTTTCACTGATGCTCAACTAAAGGCCCAAGGATTTGGTGGCATCGTCGGTGTTGGGCAAGGTTCGGCAAACCCACCTAGATTGTTACATCTTTCGTATCAACCAAAGAACGTTGGTAAGAAAAAAATTAAACGTTACGCATTTGTTGGGAAAGGAATAACTTTCGACACTGGCGGCTTAGCTTTAAAGCCAGCCCTTGGTATGGAAGCAATGAAATCCGATATGAGCGGTGCCGCGGCTGTAGTAGCTGCAGCAATAGCTATTGCACAATTGAAATTACCAATTGCAATCGATGCTTGGGCGCCGTTGGCTGAGAATATGCCGAGTGATACTGCAACTCGCCCAAGTGACATAATCACAATTTACGGCGGTAAAACTGTTGAAGTATTAAATCCGGATGCAGAAGGACGACTTGTATTGGCAGATGCGCTTATGAAGGCTGCCGAAGTTGGTGCAAAAGCTGGCGGTCTTGATGGGATTATTGATGTAGCAACTTTAACTGGAGCTCAAGTAGTTGCACTTGGTACTCGCACCAGCGCTGCTATGACAAATAACGAAAAACTTTGCGAAGATTTCTTAGTTGCTGCAGAAAAGTGCGGTGAATTATTCTGGCCAATGCCACTACCGGAAGAATTGCGTGCATCACTTGATTCACCAGTTGCAGACATTGCAAATATTGGAGATCGAATGGGTGGCATGTTAGTTGCTGGACTTTTCTTAAAAGAATTCGTATCGCCAGATCTGCCTTGGCTCCACCTTGATATTGCCGGACCGGCATATAACGAGGCCAAACCTCATGGATACACTCCAGTAGGCGGTACTGGTGTGTCGCTTCGCTCACTTGTCACCTTTGCTGAGAATAAATCTGAGTTATAAATCTGACTCTAAAACTGGCAAGATAGGACTCAATTCAATTAGCGAGAGGGGGCTCTACAAGTGGCTGAGTTTGATTTAGTAATTCTTGGAGGAGGCAGCGGCGGTTACGCAGCAGCTTTACGAGGTTCACAACTTGGTTTAACGGTAGCCCTTATCGAAGAAGGCAAACTTGGTGGAACTTGTTTACACCGTGGCTGCATCCCAACTAAAGCCTTATTGCATGCCGGTGAAATCGCAGAAAGCGCGAAGCACGCCGCGGAGTACGGCGTAAAGGCTGAATTTATTGCCATGGATATGTTCGCTGTTAATGCATATAAAGATGGTGTTGTGGCCCGGCTCCATAAAGGTTTGCAAGGGCTAGTGAAATCTAGAAATGTCACTTTCGTTGAAGGTCATGGAAAATTGGTAGCGAAAAACACTGTCGATGTTAACGGTACGAAATATTCTGGGAAAAATGTAATTCTCGCAACTGGCTCTTACCCAAAGTCGCTGCCCGGTTTAGATATTGACGGCACCACAATTATTACAAGTGAGCAAGCGATAAATTTAGATCGAGTGCCTAAAAGTGTGATTGTTCTCGGTGGCGGTGTAATCGGATGTGAATTCGCATCAGTATGGCGTTCATTTGGTGCAGAGGTAACAATCATTGAAGGATTGCCTCACCTAATTGCTCTTGAGGATGAATCTTCCAGCAAACTATTAGAGCGCGCATTTCGCAAGCGCGGCATAAATTTTGAACTCGGCATTAAGTTCAAGAGCGCAGCAAAGAGTAAAGATGGTGTGGAGATAACTCTTGAAGATGGCAAAACTTTCGCTGCCGAAATTTTATTAGTGGCTGTAGGTCGCGGTCCAGTATCTGCAAACATTGGTTATGAAGAACAAGGAATCAAAATGGATCGCGGTTACGTATTAGTCGATGATAAATGCCGCACAAACGTTCCAGGAATTTGGGCTGTTGGTGATTTGATCCCAACGTTGCAACTTGCGCATGTTGGCTTTGCAGAAGGAATATTGGTAGCCGAAGAAATATCAGGCTTAAAACCTCGACCAATTAATTACAACGGAGTTCCGCGAGTAACTTATTCAGAACCTGAAGTTGCATCTGTTGGTTTAACTACAGCGCAAGCTAAAGCGGCCGGTCATGATGTTGTTGAATTGAATTATGATCTTGCCGGAAATGGAAAAGCCCAGATTTTGAAAACTGCTGGCTCAATAAAATTGGTTGCTGCGAAAAATGGTCCGGTCCTTGGAATCCATATGGTCGGTGCGCGTGTAGGTGAATTAATTTCAGAAGCTCAATTAATTTACAACTGGGAGGCGGAGGCTTCCGATGTTGCGCAATTAATCCACGCTCACCCAACCTTGTCCGAGGCTATGGGCGAGGCACATTTAGCGCTTGCCGGGAAACCTTTACATGCTCATGGATAGAATTATCACCTTCGCAACATCGCACAGAGTTTCTAAAGGAGCAACAAAATGAGTTTCTCAGTAAAGATGCCGGCACTTGGCGAGAGCGTAAGTGAAGGCACGGTTACTCGTTGGTTGAAAAAAGAGGGCGATCAAGTTGCAATTGATGAGCCACTTCTAGAAGTTTCTACCGACAAAGTTGATACTGAAATTCCATCTCCAGTTGCAGGTACGTTAGAGAAGATTCTAATTCAAGTAGATACTACGGTCGCTGTTGGTACGGATTTAGCTTTAATTTCAGAGGGCGCAACCACAGTTGCGGCTCCAGTAGTTGCGGCTCCAGTAGTTGCGGCTCCAGTAGTTGCGGCTCCAGTAGTTGCGGCTCCCGTAGTTGCGGCTCCAGTAGTTGCGGCTCCTGCACCAGTTGCGGTGAAACCAACTGCACCGATTGAAGATTCTTACATAACACCAATCGTTCGAAAGTTAGCATCTGATAACGGCGTTGATTTAGCTAAAGTTACTGGAAGTGGCGTAGGCGGTCGAATTAGAAAAGAAGATGTAATGGCTGCAGCACCTCGTCCGGCAAATGCAACGCCTTCACCTTCACCTGCACTTTCAATGTCACCTTCCACCTCGAATTCGCAACGTGCAACAACTCCAGCAGCAATATCACCACTCCGTGGAACTAGCGCGAAAATGTCACGTCTCCGAAAAGTAATTGCAGCCCGAATGGTTGAGTCTTTGCAAGTGAGCGCGCAATTAACCACAGTTGTTGAAGTTGATATTACAAAAATTGCACGGCTGAGAGACCGTTCAAAAGCAAATTTTGAAGCGCGCGAAGGTGTGAAATTAAGTTTCTTGCCATTTTTTACAGTTGCAGTATGCGAAGCTCTGAAACAACATCCAGTTGTTAACTCTTCACTTGATGGCGATCTGATCACATATCACGGAGCTGAACACCTTGGCGTTGCGGTTGATACTGAACGCGGACTATTAGTTCCAGTTATTAGAGATGCTGGTGATTTAAATATCGGTGGCATTGCGCGAAAAATTGCTGATGTTGCAGCACGCACTCGAGATAGCAAAATTACTCCTGAGGAATTAGGTGGCGGAACATTCACTATTACAAATACTGGAAGTCGTGGCGCGCTATTTGACACACCTATTATTAACCAACCACAAGTTGCCATCCTCGGCATAGGCGCAGTTGTTAAACGCCCTATGGTTGTAAAGAGTGAAGATGGCGGCGAAACCATTGCGATCCGTTCGATGGTTTATTTAGCACTTTCATACGATCATCGAATTGTTGATGGTGCCGATGCAGCACGATTTTTAACCACCTTGAAAGAGCGACTTGAAGATGGTCGTTTTGAATCTGACCTAGGGCTTTAGTGCGGCCACCGCAACGAATCGCATTAACTGGTGCATCCGGATTAATTGGAACTGCGCTAGCTGGGCTATTGAAATCTGAAGGCCATACTGTACAAAGATTAGTTCGTCGTCCTGTCGTATCCGCTGACGAAGTAACTTGGGATCCAACGAATGGAACGGTGGATTTAGCACCACTTGAAGGCGTTAATGCAATTATTCATTTAGCTGGTGCAGGTGTAAGTGATAAGCGATGGAATTCGAAATATCGCGCCACCATTTTGAATTCTCGATTACTTGGAACTACGGCAATTGCAAATGCGGTAGCAACTTTGAAACCCGAAGTGTTTATCTCAGCTAGCGCAATCGGCTGGTACGGCGAAACAGGTAGCCGAGCCGTAACTGAAAATGATCGCGGTGGCGATGATTTTCTTGCAGCAGTTTGTCGGGAATGGGAAGCAGCAGCAGATCTTGCGGGCGATGTACGAACTGTAAAAATTCGTACCGGATTAGTTTTAGATCCAACAGGTGGTGCACTCGGAAAAATGTTGCCGCTCTTTCGATTTGGGTTAGGCGGAAAATTGGGAAGTGGTAAGCAATGGTGGTCTTGGATCACTCTGCATGACCAACTACGTGCAATTAGATTTTTATTGGAGAATAAAGTTGAAGGTCCAGTAAATCTAACTTCGCCAAACCCAGCTACAAATCAAGAATTTACCGCAGCCCTTGCTAGGGCGCTACATCGTCCCGCACTATTTCCAGCTCCAGCAATTGCTTTGAAAATAGCCCTTGGCGGATTTTCAACTGAAGTTCTTGGATCTAAGAAGATTCTTCCAGAGAAATTATTAGCAGCCGGCTTTACTTTCGATTACCCGCATTTAGCCAGCGCGCTAACTGCTTTGATTGATTAATCTAAGCTTAAAATTTTTTCAGCTGCTCTACGACCCGAGTGCATTGCTCCTTGTTGGGATGGTGTCTCTCTGTGATCGCCAATGACAAATAGATTCTGCTTAATCTCGACAACCGATTCAATTGGCTTAGATACACCATGCAGCGGCAGTGATTGTTTAATTTCATACTTACTTACTAAATCCCACTCCTTGGAAGAACGTTTCCAGATTGCACTTAAATGCCTTCTTATTTCTGACTCTGATGCAGGAATTATTGTTGTTGAGGAAATTAAAGTTTTTCCGGCAGGAGCGTAATAAGGTGAAATATTAGATATTGCAATTGAATTAATTACTGGTCCAAGGCCACTTCCATCAATTCTTAAATTAGCACCAATTTCAATTGGATCATTTAGTGCGTGATACCAAGTCGTTGCAGAATTCATGACTGGAACTTCTGCCTGTTGTAGAAGTTGAGCCGAAGTTGTTGGATCAGTAGCCACCACAATTACATCGGCACTCATTTTGCCAATACTAGTTTCTACTACGCCATCACCGATTTCATTTACTTGAACTCCTAATTGCAGATCATGGAGAGCATTTGCAAGTTTATTTGGTAATTCGCCAACCCCTAACGCTGGAATGCCAGGCTTCCCCAAAACAAAATACTTAATTAGAGTCTTGGCCAATTCATTTGACACTAGTTCGGGTGAAGCTAAAAACACGCCAGTTAAGAATGGTTCTAAAATTTTCCGATAAAAATCACCCAGTCCAGCGGATAAGGCGGCAGTCTCGCAAGAAATTTTATTGCTTGAATTTAGATACTTGAGTAGCGAAGTCTTTTCAAAAGTGGATCCGAATTTTGGGTTTAGAAAAGTTTGCAAATTTGCCCCGGCTCTCATAACCTGGTTCTCTATTAATACATCAATACGTCTAGGCAAGTAACGGAAATCCAAAGTTGGAAATATTCCGGATTTAATTATCTCTGGGTACCTAGGATTTATAACTTGGAAACCGCGATCGCACCGAAATCCATCGACTACATCAGTAGCCATCCGGCCACCAACTCGATCAGATGATTCCAATAAAGTTACGGAAGCGCCGCCATCTTGCAGTACCCGCGCGGCCGTAATACCTGCTAGCCCGGCACCGATTACAACTACATTTCGATTAAAACTCTTCATCTAATTATGCTGAAGAAACTGAGTTAGTCGATTTTTTCATGCTGAAGTTTAGAAGGCCACCAAATTTTCGGTCCTATCGAATGAACTAGCGCCGGCACTAACAAGGAACGCACAATTGTGGTGTCAAGCAGAACTCCAAATGCAACTGCAAATCCCAACTCCGCTAAGAAAACTAATGGCAATACGCCGAGCACCGCGAAAGTTGCAGCCAACACAATTCCGGCTGAGGTAATTACGCCACCTGTAACAGTTAAACCTTTAATGACACCCTTGCGAGTACCGATTTTCTGAGCTTCTTCGCGAACGCGTGTCATTAAGAAAATGTTGTAATCAATACCGAGCGCTACTAAAAAGATAAATGCAAATAGCGGGAAGGAAGTATCTGCTCCTGGAAAATGGAAAATATGCGCAAATACCAATTGGCAAACTCCGAGAGTCGCCATGAAAGATAAAATCACAGTGCCAAGAAGCAAGAGAGCGGCAAATACGCTGCGCAAGAGCAACCCAAGGATTAGTGCAATTATCAAAAGTACAACCGGGATGATCAATCTATTATCGTGGCGAGAAGCGACATCGGTGTCATATTGAACTGCTGTGCCACCACCAACTAAAATTTCTGGATCAATCGCATGTACAGCATCGCGAATAGCTGGAATTGCATTGCGTGCCTCTACCGAGTCCGCGGTCACCGCAAGAGTTGCATTTAACAACACCAACCCATCAACAATTTTAGTTGTTGGCGCTGGTGCTCCTGGAATTACGGGTCCCGTTAGTTGTGGCGCAACAAATGCCACATCCTTATTGCTTTTTAGCGAAGTTGTAACAGCTACAACGTCTTTTTCTTTTACAACTATTTGTACTGGTGAGCCTTCCCCGCCCGGGAAATGCTCCAGCAATTTCTCTTGGCCAACTACAGAATCTGGATGTCCAGAAAATGCTTGAGTGGTTGAAAGTCCTTTAGCATCGAGTGTGAATGAAAAACCAGCGAGAACGGTTAGAAGTACCGCCGCAGAAATCCAAGTACGTTTTGGATGACGCTCTACGCCAGTGCCAACTTTCGACCAGAAGCCGGTTAACTGCTCATTTACATCATCAAAACGTGGAACTTTTGGCCAAAAAATCCAACGTCCAAAAACCACGAGCAATGCAGGTAAAAATGTCAGAACCGTAATCATCGATGAGGCAATGCCAATTGCTCCGACCGGTCCAAGTCCGCGGTTGCTGGAGAGATCGCTTAATAGAAGTACAAGTAAGCCAGCGATAACTGTACTTCCGGAGGCCACGATAGGTTCGAGAACTCCACGAAGCGCGATCTTCATAGATTCATAGCGAGAATCATGATGGTGCAACTCTTCTCGGTATCTTGAAATTAGAAGTAGCGCATAATCAGTAGCAGCGCCAAGAACTAATACTGAAAGAATTCCTTGGGATTGGCCATTTAGATCTATCACATTTGCTTTTGCTAGGTAATAAATGATTGTGCCAGCAAGTGAAAGCGCTGTTACAGCGCTAAATAATGGCAGAATCCAAAGAAATGGTGAGCGGTAAACAATTATCAAAATTATTGATACAACGGCAAGAGTTGTCAGTAGGAGTGACGAGTCAATCGATCCAAATGCGCCGAATAAGTCGGCCAGGATTCCGCCGAAGCCAGTTACGTTGGTGGTAAGACCTTTGCTATCAAAATTAGTAGCAAGATCGCTTCGAATAAATTTAATAATCTGAGGCAGAGCCGGCTTATCGTCAATGTTATCGGTAGCAACTTTAGAATTTAATGGAATATTAGCGAGCGCTGCTTTACCGTCTTGCGATGGGAAGGCTGCTAACACTGAACCTGGAAGTATGTATTCCGAAAGTGCAATTTCAGTTCCTGGTAATTTCTTATTGGAGAGCGTTGCAAGGTATTGATTTATTGCACCAAGCTTTGCAACATCCATATCTCCAAGAAAGAGCAACAAAGTTGGTAACTGATCATTGGCTGAATCTGCGAATTTCACGGTTACTTTTGCAGTCTTGGTGGATTCTGCGTTATCTGGGAGGAAACCTGAATTATCGTTCTCTTGAACTGTTGAGAGTTTGCCAAAGGTTGGACCCGCTACGCTGCTGATTCCGAGCCAAGCAACGATCGCGATAATTGCGATCCAAAGCGGTTTTCGACCTTTTATAGAACCACTTTTCATAGCTTGGAGCCTCTCCTTGGGCGCGAAGGAATCGCGCTACTGCATTTTCAATGATGGTTTTTTACGACTGTAACTGGGCGAAATCTTACCTGAGGGGATACCTTATTGCAGAAGATAGTTAGGCTTACACCATGTCCAGTCTCCGCACTGAAACCATCTCAGTACAAAATCTCGGCCTGCTCGAGTATGAATCGGCTTGGCAATTGCAACGTGAGATTCAGGCTGGAGTTATTGCTGGCCTTACCCCTAATACTCTGCTGCTACTCGAACATCCCCCAGTATTTACCGCGGGGCGACGAACTTCGGAATTGGATCGCCCAACGGATGGCACACCGGTAATAAATGTAGATCGCGGCGGGAAAATAACATGGCATGGCCCCGGACAGATAGTTGGATATCCAATTGTTAAGTTAAAAAATGGAAACGATGTTGTTGGCTTTGTACGCGAAATCGAAAATGCACTAATTGAAGTATGTAAAGAATTTGGTGTGAACGCTGAGCGATATTGCGAGCGAACCGGTGTTTGGATCCGTGATGCAAAAGGCGATCGCAAACTTGCCGCGATTGGCATTCGTGTTGCAAAAGGCGTGACGATGCATGGCTTTGCGTTAAATGTGAACCCAGATTTGAGCTGGTTCACTCGAATCATTCCTTGTGGTATTCCAGATGTTGAAGTAACTTCGTTAAGCGTTGAATTAGGTCGGAATATCTCTATAGTCGAGATTCTGGATTCAGTAACTCGAAACATCACCTCTGCTCTAGGTAAGGTCGCGGAATGACAGTTGCTCCCGAGGGCAGAAAGATGCTCCGTATCGAAGCGCGCAATTCATCGGTTCCAATTGAACGAAAACCCGAATGGATTAAAACTCGCGCGATTATGGGACCGGAGTACACACAACTTCGTTCGCTGGTGGCACGCGAAGGTCTGCATACTGTCTGTCAAGAAGCTGCATGTCCAAATATTTTTGAGTGTTGGGAAGATAAAGAAGCTACTTTTTTAATTGGCGGCGAAGCTTGTACAAGACGTTGCGATTTTTGCAATATCGATACCGGAAAGCCAGAACCGCTAGATCGAGATGAACCGCGGAGAGTTGCCGAATCAATTAAAACCATGGGACTTCGGTACGCCACGATTACTGGTGTTGCTCGGGATGATTTAGATGATGAAGGCGCTTGGTTATATGCCGAAACAATTAGACAAGTACATGAAATGGTTCCGGGTTGCGGTGTTGAGATGTTGGCTCCTGATTTCAGTGGCAACCCCGCTCTGCTAAATCAAGTTTTTGAAACTCGACCAGAAGTATTCGCGCATAATGTCGAAACTGTGCCTCGAATATTTAGAAAGATCAGACCAGCTTTCACCTATGAGCGCTCGCTAAATGTAATTACACAGGCTCGTAATTTTGGTTTAATTACTAAATCCAATCTCATTCTTGGACTAGGTGAAACACCTGAAGAAATTACCCAAGCACTTATTGATTTACGCAACGCTGGCTGCGATTTAATTACTATTACCCAATATCTACGTCCTTCTGCGAAACATCACCCGGTAGAACGCTGGGTAAAACCAGAAGAATTTGTGGCACATTCCAAAACTGCTACCGAGATTGGTTTCTTAGGGGTAATGAGCGGACCGCTAGTTAGATCAAGTTACCGCGCGGGACGTTTATATAAGCAAGCACAAGACCAAAAACTTGGTGCTCTCTCTGGAGAAGATAAATAAGTGGCCGAGCTTGTTTATCCCCCAATTATTTTCATTGTTAAATCGCTTTGGAAATACCTTCGGCTAGAACTTAATTTTCAAGGCGAAGCACATGTGCCACGAAAAGGCGCCGCAATTTTTGCGATGAACCATATTGGATACCTAGATTTTGCAATTGTTGGGACCGCAGTATTACCGGCTAATCGATTAGTTAGGTTTATGGCTAAGAAAGAAATTTTTGATCATAAAATTACCGGACCGCTAATGCGCGGTATGAAACATATTTCAGTAGATCGCACTAATGGGTCTTCTTCGTTTGTTGCAGCGCTTCGAGCACTTAAAGCCGGTGAATTAGTAGGAATTTTTCCAGAAGCAACTATTTCCAGAAGTTTCGAATTGAAAGAAATGAAAACTGGCGCGGTTCGGTTGGCAATGGCTTCGGGAGCTCCAATTTTGCCAACTATTGTCTGGGGCAGCCAACGAATTTGGACTAAAAATGTTAAACGAGATTTTTCAAGGTCCAGCTTTCCGGTCACGGTTGCAATCGGAGAACCAATATTTGTGGCGCGCGATGCGGATGTCGAAGCAAAAGAGTTAGAATTAAAAAATCGCCTAACTGAAATGTTGGCAAAAGTTCAAGCCGAATATCCCGACAGTTACTTGGGCCAACGTTGGGCTCCGGCTCGGCTGGGCGGAACTGCACCTACCCTCGCGCAAATTGCCGAAGAAAAGAAAGGTTAAACTCCTGCCATGGCGCTATTTAATCGAAAGAAAAAGAGTGCAGATGCTGCACCAGTAGAGAAAAAGATTCGTTTTAAAGAGATCCGTGATGCTTATTCAATAACCAAAAAAGAGAAGCCGCTAATCTTGCTTTACTGCATTGCAATCTTCATCCCAGTATGGGTTGTTGGAATATTAATCGGCATAGCGCTCGACCATCCTTATTATCTTGGCTTTGTAACTTTTCCAATCGCGTTGCTTGCAGCATTTTTCTTTTTCACGCGCCAAGCAGGTAGCGCTGCTTATGCATCCATTGAAGGACAAATTGGTGCAGGTGCTTCAGTATTGATGGCAATTCGTAAAGGTTGGACAGTTACTCCTGCGGTAGCCGTGACTAAGAACCAAGATATGGTTCATCGCGCAGTTGGAAAACCTGGCGTTGTTTTAGTTGGCGAAGGTTCAAGTGCAATTAAACATATGTTGACCGATGAGAAGCGAAAAGTAGAGAGATTTGCACCAGGAGTTCCGGTATTTGAATTAATTGTTGGTGAAAGCGAAGGCCAAGTTCCGATTCGCAAATTACAGAAGCGAATGAAGAAATTCCCTAAGAAACTTTCAACAGTTCAGCTTCGAGAGCTTCGCGCGAGGATGAAAGCAATTGGCGGAATGAATATTCCAATTCCAAAAGGTCCAATGCCTAAGAATGTGAGAATGCCGAAGCGTTAAGCAACAACAACCACAGTTTTTGCAAAACGATCATGCAATCCGCGCGATTCCATATCTGTAATTACAGCAGGAATTACTAAACAGATTAAAAACGTTCGCAGCAGAATTTGGATTGGGTTAACGAATTCTTGATCTGGCCACGTAACTACCCGTAATTTTAAAATGCGCTGGCCGGCTGAAGCTCCTTGTAGTGCAGTTAAAATCAAAACTTCTAGGAAAAAGATCACCAAAATCCATTGCCCTAGTCCAAGAAAACTCTGGAAAATTAAGGCTGCCACCGCCCAACTCATTAGCCAATCTAAGACAATGGCGGCAAATCTCCGTGCGATTGAGGCGCTTTCCTTCATTGGGACACCGTATCCCCCGTTTAGTATCTTCGCAGGCTCACAGCACCCGGAAGATGAAACATGAATGTAACAAGCAGGTTATGGCTTTTTCACCTTTAACAATTAGCCTTACCTCATCAATTACGGCTCATTGAAGCGCCGTAGCTTCCACAAATCATGGCCTCGGGAATAACAGGAGAATCATGTTTAAGAATTCTGCAGAAGTATTTGCTTACATTAAGAAAGAAGACGTTAAATTAGTTGACGTTCGATTTATTGATCTTCCGGGTATTCAGCATCACTTCAACGTACCAATTGAATCATTCGATGAAGCAGTCTTCACCGACGGCTTAATGTTCGATGGTTCATCTATCCGGGGTTTCCAAGCAATTCACGAATCGGATATGAAGTTGCTGCCAATTCCAGGATCTGCATTTATCGATCCCTTCCGTAAAGAGAAAACTTTAATTATTAACTTCTCAGTCCATAACCCAATTGATAACACCCCATATAGCCGCGACCCTCGTGGCATTGTCGCTAAAGCTGTTGAGTTTATGCGCTCTACCGGAATTGCCGATACTGCTTTCTTTGCACCAGAAGCTGAATTTTATGTTTTCGATGCAGTTAGATTCTCAACCGGAATCAATGAAGCGTTCCACCATATTGATTCATATGAAGGCGCATGGAATACCGGGGTTGAAAAAGATGCAGATGGAACTCCTAACCGTGGCTACCGCACGAGAGTAAAGGGTGGATATTTCCCAGTTTCACCAACTGATCAATATGCAGACCTACGCGACCAGATGGTTATGAACTTAGGAAAATCTGGACTACTTGTAGAACGTTCACACCATGAAGTTGGAACTGCTGGACAGATGGAAATCAATTATCGCTTCAGCGATATTTTGCAAGCCGGCGATGATTTAATGAAATTTAAGTACATTGTTAAGAATACGGCTTGGCAAGGTGGCAAAACTGCAACCTTTATGCCAAAGCCGCTATTCGGTGATAACGGTTCCGGAATGCACGTGCACCAATCACTTTGGAAAGATGGCAAGCCACTTTTCTGGGGCGAAGGTTATGGCGATCTTTCAGATATGGCTCGTTGGTATGTGGGCGGTCTACTAAAACACGCTCCTTCACTTCTTGCCTTCACTAACCCAACTGTTAACTCTTATCGTCGCTTAGTCCCAGGTTACGAAGCTCCAGTTAACTTGGTTTACTCGGCCAGAAATCGATCTGCATGTATTCGTATTCCGATTACTGGATCAAATCCAAAAGCGAAACGAATCGAATTCCGTTGTCCAGATCCATCATCAAATCCGTATCTAGCATTCGCTGCAATGTTGATGGCTGGATTAGATGGTATTCAAAACAAAATCGAGCCACCAAAGCCAGTTGATAAAGATCTCTACGAATTGGATGCAGCTGAGGCAGCATCAATTCCACAAGTTCCAGGTTCACTTGATGCAGTTCTAGATAATCTAGAACGCAACCATGAATTCCTAACTCGTGGCGGAGTCTTTACGAAGGACTTAATTGATACTTGGATTGCATTCAAACGCGCATCTGAAGTTGATTACGTCCGCTTGCGGCCACATCCTGCAGAGTTCGAGCTTTACTTCGATCTCTAAGAGAAATTAAAAAAGGCCGCACAATTATTGCGGCCTTTTTTTATGCCTTAATTCTTGGAAATCGATCTACTCTCATTTGTAACAACCATTAATACCCCAAGTACAACGATTGCGCCGCCAAAAATGTACGAAATAGATATCTTCTCATGTAAGAATATTGCACCAAGTGAAATTGCGATAACAGGATTCACATATGCATACGTCGATATTAAACCAATTGGCGCATTACTTATTAACCATACATATGAGCTGTAAGCAACTATCGAACCGACCAGTGTCAAATAACTCCATCCGGCCCAACTGCCTCTTGTTGCGTCAAAGAAATCAGCAAATTTTTCACCAGTAGCTAAGCCAACAACCACTAAAAGCAATCCACCGGTAAGCATTTGATACATAGTTGAAATCATGGGGTTCTTAGGCATCGGAAAACGAGGTGCAATGTAACTGCCAAAAGACCAACCAATATTTCCGATCATGATCATGCACGCCCAAAAAAGCATTAACCCAGTACTTGCTCCGTTTAGCGGATTCACACTTCCAGGCTTTAAAAGAAAAGCAACACCAACAAATCCAATTACAACGCCAAGCCAACTCAAATTACTTGGACGATTACCATCAACTGTTCTAAATATTGCAATCCAGAATGGAAGGGCAGAGATAATTAAGGCCGCAATTCCAGTTGGCACATATCTTTCGCCCAATGCTACTGAACCAATAGCGATTCCTAAAAGCGTGCCACCCATTAACGAAGCGTTTAGGAACTCAGCTCGCGGAATAATTAATGACCGCCAACCATTCTTTGCCCCTAGTACAACTATAAGGATTGATGTTGCCGCTAAAAATCTGGTACCCATTGCTAAAAGCGGTGGCATCGATTCAATTGCCAACGCAATTCCGTAGTAAGTAGAACCCCAAATGATGTAAACCGACCAGAGCGATAGCCAAACTTTCGATTTATTAGCACTCGCTGAATTTGGCACAGCGCCATTGAACTCGTATTTCTCTAAAAATACCTAATCGGCACAGCAGAAAAATGTAATTCTCGACTCAGCTTAGGTTAGTAGTAGGCTCGCAAACCTATGCATAGCACGCCCTTTGATCACCTTCCGCTAAAGAATCCTGGTAATCCAGAACTTGCTTCGGTCGCGCGTTTTCTTTTATGGATAATTCGCGGGCAGAAGCGAGTTCTTGCGACCGGAACTTTTTTTGGCGTAGCAAATTTATTGAGCCTTGCAATTTTGCCTGGCGTACTCGGTCATGGCATTCAAGCAATAGCTGATGACGATCAAGATTCTTTAAAAAAATGGGTCCTAGTTACCTTATTAGTTGGTGGCACGCAAGCTTTTACCGGCATCATGCGCCACCGTCGTGCGATTTCGAATTGGATGTCGTGCGCAACCCGATTGCAACAATTGATAAGTGATAAAGCGATCTCACTTGGTGCGGATCTACCTCGGTTGGTTTCCACTGGTGAAGTTTCGGCAATCAACTCGAATGATGTTGAGCGAGTGTCAGGCGCTTTTGATTTAATCCCCAGATTAATTGGAGCTTTCGTCTCATTCTTTTTTGTCGCAATCTTGTTAATAAACTCCTCGCCGACTTTGGGTGTCATGGTGGTAATCGGAGTTCCGTTGATGAGCTTATTAATCGCTCCGATAATTAAACCGCTCCAAAGCAGAGAATCGATCCAGCGAGAGAAATTGTCACGCTCATCAAATTTAGCTTCCGACACCGTTGCTGGTTTGAGAATCCTTAGAGGAATCGGTGGCGAAGCATCATTTTTAACACGGTTTCGCATTGCATCCCAAGAAGTGCGAGTTGCCGCAGTCCGAACTGCCAAGATGCGATCGCTCCTTGAAGGTATGCAAATAATTTTGCCAGGTGCGTTGATTGTTGGCGTTATCTGGACTGGTGGATCTCTCGTTGCTCAGGGAGATTTAAAGGTAGGCGAACTTCTAGCTTTTTATGGCTATAGCTCGTTTTTAATGGTGCCGCTACAAATCATGACGGAATCCGCACAGCGAATTACTTCTGCGGTTGTTGCGGCGCGACGAGTTATTAGATTGTTGAGCGTAGAAAACTTACACAGTTGGGGCGTTTCTGGGGCACCTAATATCTCGGGTGAACTAAAAGATACGATTTCCGGGATTTCAATCGCTGCTGGCGAATTCGTCGGAATTGTTTGCGATGATGCACTGACTGCTGATGATATTTGTGATCGATTAGGTGGCTACCTAGATGCTGAGAAAGTTTTAATTGCAAACGCTCCATTGCAATCGTTTACGCGAGATTCAATTCGAAGTGCAATATTTTCGCAAGAAAAAGAACCAGCGATTTTATCCGGCACCATAAACTCACATTTTGATGTTCCAGCTACCAAGCGACTCTCAATTGATGAAGCGCTAACGGCCGCGTCTGCAATGGATATTTTAGATTCGTTAGATGGCGATGGTTACAGCGCTGAAGTTGTAGAGCGTGGTCGCACACTTTCCGGCGGGCAACGGCAACGACTTTCACTAGCAAGATCGCTTTATGTGGATGCACCGATACTAATTTTGGATGATCCCACCAGTGCCGTTGATGCTCATACCGAAGCTCGAATTGCTGCGCGATTACGGGAAGTAAGAAATCATCAGACTACGGTTATTTTTACAACTTCGCCGCTAATTCTCGATCACACCGATCGTATAATTCTCTTAGTTAATGGCTACGTAAAAAATACTGGGAGGCACCAAGATTTACTTTCTACCGATGACACCTACCGAGATTTGGTGGTGCGCGGGGAATGAAGTTCTTTAAGCATAAATACCCAAAACCAGTCGATGAAAAACGGCTGCCAGCAAGTGCATATCCGGCACCACCAGAAGATGCGGCACGAATCGAAAAAGGTTTTGGGTTGGAACGTGCTGCAAATCGATTGCCGATCGCAACAGAGAGAACTGTAAATAAGGAGATGTGGTCACTGTTATTGGCCAATAAAAATGGTTTTATCTTGGTGGCGATTTTTCAATTATTCACCACTATCGCGGCTCTAATACCACCACGAGCTTTTGGGAATTTATTGGAGCGCTTGAAAACTGATCCGCAAAATGTTGTGTTATCGAGAACCATAATTATTGTGATTACAGCTTTAGTTATTCAAACACTACTTGTCTATCTAACTAAAGTGCGAGCTTCAATACTTGGTGAATTTGTACTCTCATCCTTGCGCGAAAGATTTATCGAACGAGCAGTCCAACTGCCCCCAAACGTGGTCGAACGGGCTGGGTCCGGTGAACTTCTTACTAGGACTACAACCGATATCGATAAAGTTACTTGGGCAGTCCGAGACGCTGTTCCAATTATCACTATTTGCTTAGTACAGATTCTTGGAATATCAGTCGCAATTGCATTTACTGCGCCAATCTTTTTTGCAGCAATATTTATTGGGGTTCCATTTCTGTTCGCCGGGACCCGTTGGTATCTGAGAAGATCACCACAGGCATACCGCGTTGAATCTTCTTCTTATGCGATTGTGAATTCAGTGTTGATTGAAACGGCCGAATCTGGTCGCACGATTGATGCGCTTCGATTAGGTGAAGAGCGAAGTTTGCGTACTCACGCCACAATTTCTCGGTGGTTGCAATGGGAGCGATATACATTACGGCTGCGCACAAGATGGTTCCCACTTGTTGAAACCAATTACATAATTCCAGTTAGCTCTGTTTTATTAATGGGTTCCTACCTTTACCACGATAATAAAATCTCGATAGCGCTCATAACTTCGGGGCTGTTATACGCTCAAATGTTGGCCAACCCAATAGAGCGCATGCTCTGGTGGATCGACGAATTGCAGACCGGAAAAGCTTCACTCTCTCGACTTCTTGGTATTTATGAAATTGAAGAACGTGAAATTCGAAACGCTTCCCCAGATGGCGAAGAAATTTCTGGCAAAAATGTCACATACGGTTACCGTGAGGGTCGCGATGTTTTAAAGAATCTTTCTTTCTTAGTTTCACCTGGTACGAAGTTAGCAATTGTTGGACCATCGGGTGCTGGTAAATCAACGCTGGGTAGATTATTAGCGGGCGTACAGCCACCTAACCGCGGAAAAATAACAGTTGGTGGCGCTGAGATCGGTTATCTACCGGTCGAGCAAGCTCGTACCGAAGTGGCTTTAGTAACCCAAGAACACCATGTGTTTGTGGGAACGTTAAAAGAAAACGTAACACTAGCGCGGCCAAATGCAACTGATGATGAAGTATGGCGAGCATTAGCCGCGGTTGATGCCACAGAATGGGCCAAAAATTTACCGGAGGAATTAGCCACAGTTCTGGGCACAGGTGGTCATCGATTGTTACCTGCGCAAGCACAGCAATTAGCTTTAGCGCGATTGGTGTTAGCCGATCCGCACACGTTAATTTTGGATGAAGCAACTTCTCTATTAGATCAAAAAGCTGCCAAACATTTAGAGGCCTCACTTGGTGCAGTGCTCTCAGGGCGGACTGTTATAGCAATTGCGCATCGCTTACAAAGTGCTCATGATGCAGATCTGATTGCGGTGATTGAAGATGGCGAGATAACTGAATGGGGTTCTCACGATAATTTGCTGAAAGCTAATGGAGCATATGCAAAACTTTGGCGATCTTGGCGTGATGAGAATTAATTCTCTTTTGAATTCTTTCTATAAACAATAATCCCAAAAATCAAGGTTGCAATAATAAAAACTGCGGCAACTCCTCGGTACGGATAACTCGAGGCTTCATTGGATGTAGTTGGAGCAGGTGAAACTGCAGCATCTCTAGATGGATCAAAAGTGAAATTGTAGCTACCCTCCAAAACATGGCCATCCTGCGCGACAACGCGATACTTAACGGTAACGATGCCAAATTTATTAGCTTTCAACGTTTCCGAAGTTATAGTCGCGCCACTTACTGTTGCCACTGTTGCATTAACTCGAGCACCTGAAATATCGAGAACTTCGATGAAGTTTGCT
>Ga0194060_10000300_pt1 | contig 35987 bp, 30 predicted proteins | sample SepL225m_MetaG_FD_163427 | JGI IMG/M metagenome (GOLD analysis project Ga0194060, IMG submission 163427) | Anoxic zone freshwater microbial communities from boreal shield lake in IISD Experimental Lakes Area, Ontario, Canada - Sep2016-L222-5m | ecosystem: Environmental > Aquatic > Freshwater >...
GAACAGAGTCAACAGATGATTTTGCAGTCATCTGCATAATGCGATTGTAGAAGTTATTACTAAAATAAAGGAAAAGAAAATACCCACTTATATGCTTAGAAAAATCGCTTATCTTATAAACTCTTTGATGAATATCGAATTTCCCATTGACGTAATGAAATACTTTTCCCGTTCCTACACCATCTCCTGCTGTTAAAACAGACTCTCCATCATGAGAATAAGAATTAATTCTTTCAATTGTCTGCGAACGAACAAAAAAGGGAAATTTACCCTCTGGAATCCTATCTTGGGTGTTTTTCTTGCCTGTAGAAATTGATGCAATGTTTCTTATTAAATCAACTTCCCAATCTTCAGGAATAATGCCAACTTCAGTTTGTTTGAAGCCTTCAGGGATTGTATTTGTAGTGTTGGTCATGTTTGTTGGGGGCTCCTTGTGTTTGTGCTTCTGCGTCCCCCGCGCACCTGCTCTCGCGGAACTAGGGGGGGAATTCAATCTTCTGAATCTGGATTTACTTGATTATAGGATTAACAGGATGAAAACAAAATCCAGCAAATCCCCTAATCCTGCATACCCTCCCATCCTGTACATCCATTAATCCTGAAAATCCCGATTCAGACATTCTTTTGGTTGTTTGTTCACACAGTAAACCCCATCTTTTGTAAGTGTTCTTCAACCTTCTTCGTCAACCCATCAACATCTTCGGCGAGTGCCGGTAACGGCTCTGCGTAGCGGTCAACTAGGTCTTTGATCCTTCCTGCAAGTGTCTGAGATAGACGGTCAACCTCGCCGATAACCCGTGTGGATAACTCCTGCATCCATTTTTTCTCAACAACCAATGTCTTTATCTCCTCCTCCGTGAAGGTCGGGTATTTCAGAATCACGTTTTTCTCCAACGCTGCTTCTGCATCTTTGATTGCTTTCTTCGTCTCAGCTTCTTGCTCAAACAGTCCGAGGTATTCTTGTAAGAGTGCCAACTCATCAGCATCTTCGGCACTGGTTTTTATTTCTTTGATTCGCTTTTGGACACTGGTCTTGCTTATTTTTTCATTGTCGGTCACTTCTGCGAGTAACCCTTCCTCACCAGCATGCTCATCTTTGAGTGTTTCCATCTGGGCAGCGATGTCTTCCAGCGTACCCGTTAGCGCGTCAATGGTTGCCTTTTCGTTGTTGAAATAGGTATCTATGACCAGGGAAACAGGGATAATACTGCCATCCAGTCCTTTGATACCTTCCACGTCTTTTTTCTTGGTTGCACCGTCTTTTTTCGTTGTCTCCGTAAACTGACGAGAAACTGTGTTGCCAATCATCCAGCCATCAACGGTGATGCTGTGGGTATCGTCCTGTATCGTCTCTTCCCAGTACTGCATCAGGTGTTGGTAAATATCGTAGGCATCAATCAGGTGGAGTTTGGCGTATGCATCGAGCAGGTCGCTAGAGAGCTTGTGAATAATAGCCTTGGGGTGGTCGGCTGTGGTTAGTGATTGCAAATAGGATGATGCAGCGGCTGCCCAGTCGGAGAAGGTCGCCATGACGCTGTTTCTAAACGCATCAAATTCTTCGTGATTGAGAATCGTCTTCTTCACCTCATCGCTGCCAATCGTTACTTCTGAGTATCCAGAGCGAGCATGTTTGGTAAACAGGGAGCTTCTCAACGTTGGGCAAATATCCCAGTAGGGAGATAAGGCGGTGATATCCGCGTTTGGGATTCCGCCTTGTAAATGTGCGGCTATGTCCTGCAGATCTTCCACTTCCTGCGTATCAATGTATCGGGGAAGGTTGAGGTTGTAGTCGTTCTTCTGGATTTCTTCGTTGCTGACAAATCGTGAGAATTTCGGTATTTCTGCCTGAGAGCCCCAGACATCAACAATTCTGCGAATATCCTGCTCACGGAGACGGTTTTTGTTGCCATCTTTCGTGCATCCCTTTGATGCGTCAATCATGAAAATCCCCGTACGCCCCCCTGCCCCGGCTTTGTCGAGAACAATAATGGATGCAGGAATACCCGTGCCATAAAAAAGGTTGGCTGGTAGTCCGATTATTCCCTTGATATAGCCACGGGAAATAATGTTCTTCCTGATATCGCCTTCTGTATTGCCTCGAAAAAGCACACCATGTGGGAGGATCACGGCACCTTTCCCTGTGCTTTTCATTGATTTGAGAATATGGAGCAGAAAGGCAAAGTCGCCATTTTTCTTTGGTGGAATACCAAATCCCTGAAATCGTTCAAATTTATCATTTTCTGGTTGGAACTCGGTGCTGAATCCCGTTCTCCAGGCTTTATAGGAAAATGGAGGATTGGCAACCACGTAGTCAAATGTTTTGAGCGACTCCTGTTCTGTGAAGAGTGGGCTGGAGAGCGTGCTTTGTCCTTTTTTGATGACCGCAGTTGGTTTGGAATGCAGCCACATGTTCAAGACAGCAAGTCCAGCGGTGGCATTATCAAGTTCTTGCCCATAGATTGTAATCCCTTTGTGGGCTTCATCGGAGACTTTGAGCAGGAGTGATCCACTACCACAGGCGGGGTCGTACACGGTCTGCATCATGCCTGTAGACTGGTTGGCATCAATCACTTTGGCAATAATGCGGGACACTTCAGCAGGGGTATAAAACTGACCTTTGCTTTTTCCTGATTCCACGGCGAATTTCTTCATGAGAAATTCGTAGGCGTCGCCTAACAAGTCATCACCTTCTGCTTTGTTCTTGCTGAAGTCCAAGTCAGGATTTTCAAAAATAGCAATTAGTTTGGAGAGCCGGTCTTGCATCTCTTTCCCTTTTCCCAGCTTGTCTTCGTCATTGAAGTTCACTTCATCAATCACCCCTTGGAGACCGTTTGCTTCCGCTAAAGCGGTGAGTACTTTGTTGATGCCGTCACCTATATCCGTTTTGCCTTTTAGCCGTTGCAAGTCTGCAAAACTGCCCCCGTTTGGTACATCAACAATCTGGTTTTCCTTGCCTGCAAATTTATCGGAGACATACCGGACAAAGAGCAGTACCAAGACATAATCTTTGTACTGTGACGCATCCATACTGCCACGCAGTTCGTCACATGCCTGCCAGATGGAGCTGTAGAGATGAGATTTTTTGATTGCCATAGGGTTTGTATTTCCAATGTCAGAGATGGGGTATGTTTAGTTTAACAGTTATTTTTTTTGTGCGGTGAAGACATCGACTTTCTATGCTACCATTGTTATAAAAGATACATGAACAACCCTACAAAGGAGCATCACAATGGCAAAAAGGCAAAAAGCTACTGCAACACTACAACTAAAAATCGTTCTCGAACACACAGACCCATCCATCTTGCGGCAGGTTACCATACCTAACAACTTTACACTCCACGAGCTTCACCTCGTTATCCAGTCAGCATATAACTGGAAAAACTGTCATCTCCATATGTTCTATAAAGGCAAAAGAAGAGACACCATAGCCGCTGATATCAACTCGGACGGCTGGGGTGGAGAGGCAGATGAGGGAAGTCAGGACACCAAAAAAACTTTCGTAACAGACTTTTTGGGAAATGACAAAGAAATCTATTACGAATATGACCTCGGCGACAGCTGGAGTCACAGCATCAAACTGGAAAAAACACTACCCGAACCTACGACTAAGCCAAAACTCCTCAACGCCGAGAACTATGCCCCGGTAGAAGACTGTGGAGGTGACTGGGGATGGTATGAGAAGCTTGAATTCCTCGCCAACTACCCTAAAAAACCTACAGAAGATGATAAAGACCTACTTAACTGGTTGGCAGAATTAATCCCTGAACTTGATAAAAAAAATCCCCGCACATTCAACCCTACCGAAATAAACAAATCAGAAATTGCAGCTAGGATAGAAAAGTACACAAAAATGAATTAGATTTTTTAGTTTCCACTTTTTTCCGGAATAGGTCTCCTTTAGGACAACTGCTCGCACGGTGAGATGCCTGCTGCTGCATTAAGGCTTGGTATATAGAACCCTGAAGTGTCATTACGAGCGAGTCTCCGAGCGTGGTAATCCCATCGGGCTCAATGCACCCCATGGGATTGCCACGTTGCAAAAGCCTTCGTTGGTTCAAGTGTTCTTTCACTTGAACCAGCTCCTTTGGGAGCATGTAATCTGCTGACAAAATGAGGGGTAATTTATTAGCCTTGTTATTCGGTATAAAGCATTATCTTGTTTTTATTATGCCTAAAAGTTCCAAAAGACCAAAAACAGATAAAATAAATCCACAAACAAAGCAGAAATATTGATTAAATTTTCTATATTTTTCTAATGATGCATTCTTTCCCCAGAAAGCTTGATAGAAATACTGTCGCCATTTTGACTTTACAATGGAGTTGGAAAACGATTTACAGAAGACCATAAAAATTAGTCCAACACCTATTGAAATAATCGCTGACATTTTGAAGACTCCTTATGACATTGCGGGAGTAGGTGTCTTAATAGCACCTGCTTCCGCATTGAGCAAGATGGGCATAGCCCATCCTACGACTGTTAGTGCAACAATTTCTATCTTACTCATGAGCTTTTTTCAGCATCATCTAGATTTTTTTGCCTGATAAAAGGCATACGTTCCATTAGTGCATTGTCTGCTGATTGTTTTTGTACAATAGTGTCTTTGTATGCTGAATCAAAATCTTGGTATAGCTCTCCCCATGCTTGGTTTGTTATGTCATTTTTTTCTGTTAAGGTGTTGGAATCATCTGTAAGAATACTTTTATTATTTATTAAGCAAATATTTACTGAGACAGGCCATCTTTTTACTGCAAACAAAGAGTTATCACTATGCCGCGACGCAATTATAAGATGGTCGATATTCGTTGAATGCAGACCTAAATATACATCATTGTGTATTGGAGGGATAAGAGAAATAAGCATGAAATTAGTATCTTTCAGATAGGTAATCTTCTTACTGAAAGTGCATTTTGTTGGATAGAAATGTTTAAGCTCACCTGAAGCGAGATAGTAAAACATAAGACTCCTTTTTTCTCTCTCCGTTGGTTAAAGTGTTCCTTCACTTGAACCAGCTCTTTTGCGAGCATGTATCCTGCTGACAAAATGGAGGGTTCAAGTCAGGGTAGACTTGAACCAACAAGGCATATTTATATAAATTTTGGCTTTAGCCATAATGTTGAAATCCATTCGTCTGTTATACCAGCAATGCAGTCATTAGCAAACTCAACAAAAATGGTACTGGTATTCTCTTCTTTTTTCCAAAAAAATTTCACCCAACCACACTTTTCATCAAATGTAACCTTAAGATCACTTTCCTCAATAATTCTTATCCCTGTTCCTGCGTCAAGCTTAGCATCTGACAAAAAAAGGCCGCCCTTTTCTGATAAAGGTGGGGAAAGAGGTTCATTAATCCAATCAGTATAACTAACCTCTCCATATAGTGATTTTACACGAATTGAGTTACTGCTCTTGATTTCAGAGCATAAATCTAGATACTCTCCAACCATGATTGATACATCAGTAACTGCAGTTGGCTCGAAGTAAAAGAGTTTTTTACTCTTGTCGAAATAGAGCTGACCTTGGTTACACCTAGTTTGTTTATCAATAATAAATTGCATAGGAACTTTGAGTTACCGTTCAAGCATTTCCATAAGTCTCTCCACATCTCCATAAACCGCACTGTTTTCTACATTCACTGTAAAATCGTATTTCTCAGTTGGCTAAAGTGTTCCTTCACTTGAACCAGCACCTTTGTGAGATGTATTCTGCTGGCAAAATGATGGGTTCAAGTCAGGGAAGACTTGAACCAACAAGGAGAGGGATATCGCAGCTACATTTGCTGTTTCTTCCATTCAACAGCTATTTTTTCAGCGTCTTTAAGCCATTGCATATTGGTATCTCTTTCGACATTGAATACACTAGCTGCTGATGGATGGTTATTCGTTGGAATGCCTAATAAATTTAAAATAGAACAATATGAAACATATGCAATGTCTTCAGACGGTGGATTTCTGAAAATACTAAGCAAATAATATAAATATTGAGGATTTTTTGTTCCTCTTAATAGTGATCCAATGCAACTTACACCTAATCTAGGATTTTGATAGTCGGGATTAAAAAATTCATCAGGATCAATAATTGGGCTTTCCTGAGAAAATCTAACAGATGTCTCTAAGTGATCTTGGCAATTCCAATGTAGGACTAGAACCATTAACGATATATAGCGAATATCTGGATGGGGATGTGTTAGAAAGGACTCTACCAGTTTTTTTGCTAGTGGATACCGATCAGGGTTCACTTCATGGCCTAAAACATGAATTGCTCTATACAGTTTTCTACTTTTTTCATCAAAGGGTTCTTCGGCTATTGTAATTAGATCATCAATGTATTCCAAAGGTGTTTTTTTTTCATACTTATGCATACGAATTAACTCTCCGTTGGTTCAAGTGTTCACTTTCTTCAACCAACACCTTTGCGTACATGTATCCTGCTAACAAAATGATGGGTTTAAGTCAGAGAAGACTTGAACTAACAAAAGAAGGAATAGTTGTCTTTCTCAATGGTATTCATCTACTCGCCAAGGAGCCCAAAATGCAGGTTCTGCGACATTATCAAGGTGATTAATATAATCAATCACTTTTTTTGCATCTACATAACTATTAATTAAACCTTTTTCGTTTAGCTCAATATGAAGATCTTCAACGATATCTTTTTCTAGTCCATTACAGACATAAGAGTGAAATAGCATAATTTCATAACCCAATATGTCATAGCCTAAAAACTCCCCTTTTTTATCTAGAGGAATTTTATTAGATAGTATTTGAACTATCCCTGAATATTTTTGGTTAGGTTTTGAATTCTGCAATTCTTCCTGTAACAAATTATTAGCAATTTTTTTTTCAATAGATATTCCAACAATCTTTACATCTTGAAGATGTTTTAAAAATTTGGCTTTAAACTGTTTAGCAGACAATAAATTCATAAATACATTTGGCCAACCAATCAATCCACTACCTAATTGATTTGAAATTTCTAACAACATCTTATTAAAGTCCTCATCTTGAAGAGCTATTCTGTTCTGAATTGCTTTTTTTTCTGATTCCTGTTTAGACCCAGGAAGAAGAGCATCATTTGGATATAAATTCGCAAGACAGTTACTGATGGTATAAATTTGTTCATTTAAGTAGGGTTTATTAACTAAAGTTGGTTCGACTAAAAAATACCCACCTGAATAATAAATTTCAGACATTTACTTCGCTCCTAATTAGAGGGGTCATTAGTATACCCAGGAGGCAAAGGACCTGGCTTATTAAGAATTCGTTGCCCATATTCATTGTAATCGTAGTTATGTTCATGTGGTAATTCACCGTTGTGTGGTGGACTTCCCTCAAAGTCCTGTCTGGAAATCTGTTGCCCATTTTGATTGTAAAATGTTCTTGATCTCACTGTTCCGTCGCTGTTTAGCTGCTCGTAGATACTGTTGGGATTATTTGTTGTTCCACCTTGACTTGTCCCCGATTTGATCTCAGTGGTCGATTGCTCCGTTGGTTCAAGTGTTCCTTCACTTGAACCAGCTCTTTTGCGAGCATGTATCCTGCTGACAAAATGGAGGGTTCAAGTCAGGGAAGACTTGAACCAATAAGGGGCTTCTTGTCACTTCTCATTGAATGAGATGGGCATAGCCCATCCTACAACAACCTAAAACTCACTAACCATAACATTTATTAGGCTTTTTTTGTTGCTGTAAAAATACTTTTTGAAGGTTTATTTGGGAACTTATTTTCAGTGAATTCACAGTATACATATGTGCCAGGCTTAAATTCCCATTCTTCAATTTGAGGGTCATAATCATCAGTAGGAAGTAATTGATAGATGTTATCTCTAATAGATAGCCCTTCTACTGGACGCCAAACTTCTGTCCCTTCATTTAACAATCTAATGAAAATAGTTTTTGTCTTAGTATTCAAATCCTTCTCCCCCTATATGTAAAATTTCATTAGTTACTGGATCCATTACTATTGACTTTCCTGTCTCAACATCAACAAATCTAATAGCTGGATTTGATGGATTAATATTATTCACTGCAGGATAAGACATACCTTTTTGTATCGTGTTTTTGACCTGATCAAGTGTCCAATTTCTACTTTCCATTTGATTATTCCATTTTAGCTCTGATTTGTAGTCACCAAATTTAATTTCAGAGCTCTGAGATTGTGCCTTTTTAGTTAGTTCGGCAACATCTGACTGGCTTGTACTACTTGATTGGGTACTTACACTTTGATTTTCACTTTGTCCGTCCATTTTTAAACTCGACTTATCATCCTCCGGCATCTCACTTTGATTATTTCCAGCATTCCCACCTTCACTCGAGGGTTTCAGACTTTGATTACCTGAATCTACTTCTTCCTTCGCATTTGAAGGATTCGTTGATTTTGCTGAATCCTTGGTTGTACTTTCAACGACATCTGAAAGAGTTTCTCCATTGTTTGCAGCTGTCTGAATAATTGCCATCAGTTGTGGACTAAATTGTTCACTTACATCAATCGCCGCACATACAAGTAAACCTGCTATATAATATAAATCCCCTAGAGGAAGCGGGCCATCGGCAAATGTTGCCCACCACTGCGTAGCAGCCCATGTAGCTGCATAAGCTGAGTGTCCTGTAGGATCAGTATACTTTATTGGATTATTCAGAGCATAGGCATAACGATTGAATGCTTGAGAATTGTTAGGACTAGGAATGATACTGTCTGTTTGCACAAACCTCCGAATCCTCGGATCATAATACCGTGCGCCGTAGTAGTAGAGACCGCTGACTTTGTCGTGTCGTTGTCCTGTGAATTCGATGTCGATGTCTTGTTTGGTGCCGGTCTGTTCTTTGGTTTCTCCGTAGGGGTAATATTTGGTGCTGTTGACTACAGCGCCGGTTTGGTCGGTGGTGAGGCTGCTGCTGCCGAGGTGGTCGTTATGGTAAAAGTATTTTTGGCCTTGATCGGTTTTTTCGCCGATGCGTTCTTTGTTGGCGTAGTAGTAGCTTTTGCTGCCCTTCCCTATTGTTACTTCGTAGCCTGAGTTTACGTAGTGCGTTACAACCCCATTTTCTACTTTCTTCACGCGATTTCCGGCGTAGTCGTAGGTCATTTCCATGATGACGGTGCCGTTGCGGGTGACTTTCTTGAGTTTGCCATCTGCGGTGTAGTCGTAACGGTCAGCGTCCCATCCTTGGGTCATGTTACCGTTGCGGTCGTAGATAAAATGCTGGTTGGTGGTGGCGGCTTGGGCGTTGGCTTTGGGGAGGAGGGAGGTGAGGATGTTGGATTGGGTATTCTGTTGTTGGGGTGCAGGTTTTGCTTGGCTGATGTTGCCTGTTGTGGTTGGAGTGGTTGTTGGGGCAATGGGGTATGTGGTTGAGGATGGGATTGTGACATTTCCCAGTTGTGGGGATGAGACCTGCGGGCAGGTGGTTGTACCTAGGTAGCGGACGATGAAATAGTATGTTGTTGGCTGGTCGAGCGGAGCGAAGGTGATTGACTTGGTGAATTGCCCTGCTGCATCGGTTTGTACAGTAGCCAACATGTAGTAGCTATTGTTGCCGTCGGTGTTGTAGGCAATGGAGAGTGTTACATCTTTTCCTTCTGGGCTGTTTCCAGTGAATGTTGTGGCGTAGTTGTCTGTGGTGACTTGAATATCGATGGATGTGGGGCATGTGGTTTCTGGCTCTGAGGGCTGTGGAATTAAGACGTTTGTGTAGAGGATGCCAAGAGCAGCTAACGTGCTTACTCGAGTTGGTGAGTTTGTTGCGGTTCTCGTGTTGGTCGGTGTGATCGTGAAAGTACGGGTGAGTGTGTTGGTTGCTGTTCGGGTGAAGGTTTGGGTTGCGGTGAACGTGCGAGTGAGCGTTGGAGTAAACGTTCTTGTTGGAGTCGCTGTGAATGTACGGGTTGGGGTGTTCGTAAATGTTCGTGTAAATGTCTGCGTTGGGGTATTGGTGCGAGTGAATGTTGGTGTAAACGTTCTGGTTGGCGTTGGAGTGAATGTGCGAGTTGGGGTGTTGGTAAATGTTCTGGTAAATGTCTGCGTTGGGGTATTGGTGCGGGTGAATGTTGAAGTAAGCGTTCTTGTTGGTGTTGGAGTGAATGTCCGTGTTGGGGTATTGGTTGGTGTCCAAGTTGAGGTTGGGGTTGGGGTGTTCGTGCGGGTGAAGGTTGGTGTAGAGGTTCGGGTTGAGGTGGTTGTAAATATTCTGGTTGGAGTATTGGTTGGTGTTGGGGTATTTGTTCGAGAGGCAGTGTTTGTTGCGGTTCGGGTGAATGTTAACGTTGCGGTGAAGGTACGGGTGAAGGTGGGTGTGAAGGTTCTGGTTGGTGTCGCTGTGTTGGTGGGGGTGGCGGTATTGGTGAATGTTCTGGTAAATGTTGCAGTAGGTGTATTGGTTCGGGTGAAGGTGCGCGTTGGAGTGTTAGTGGAAGTCGCTGTATTGGTGAATGTTCTGGTGAATGTGGAGGTTGGCGTGTTGGTTGCTGTGCGGGTAAAGGTACTGGTAAATGTATTCGTTGCAGTTCGTGTTGGGGTTGGAGTAATCGTGTTAGTCCGTGTTGGCGTGTTTGTAGGTGTGTTGGTAGAAGTTCTGGTGGGCGTGTATGGAGTACCAGTTCTGGTCGATGTTGGAGTTGGGGTTTGCGTTTCCGGTGGAGTAGCTGTTGGAGAGTCAGCTGTTCCAATGTTTATCGAAGTAACTGCGTGTGGGCCTGCGGATTCTCCGTAGGTATATATTGCCTTTTCTTCAGTTCCGTTGACCGAAAGAATGTTACCAATCGGGTCGTACTGGTAGTTTTCGCTTTTGCCTTTTGTTGAACGCCAGTCGGTTAATCGTTCTAGTGGATCATAGATAAATGTGCTGGTTTCCTGTGCTGGTGTGTCGGCGATGGCGAGGATATTTCCTACTGAGTCATAGGTGTAGTCAAACTGTTGAATGGTGTCTGTTTTGATCTGACGAAGGCGGAAATTTAATCCTTCTTCGGGGGTGTCGTTGTACTCGTATGATGTGCTTTTTCCGTTGGCAAATTGTTTGGTTTTGATCTTGCCGTTGGGGTAGTAGTCGATATTGGTTAGCATGCCGCTGAGTGTTTTCACATCACCACGGCCGTTGAAGGTGTATTGGACAGCTTCACCATCGGGATATTTCTGGCTGATCACACGGTCGAGGCTGTCGTAGGTGCTTTCTGTGACGTATGCAGTGCTGTCGATGGTTTTGGTTTCTTTGATTGATCTCATGCGTTGATCGTAGGTGAAGGCGGTGCTGCCTGAGGGATCGGTAACTGAGGAAAGAGTGCCTTTGTATTGTTGGTCGTAGGTGTAGGTAATTTGGGAGCCGTCGGCAAGGTTTTTATGGATTGGTCGGTAGAGTTCGTCGTAGGTGGTGGTGTTGAGTTCACCTTTGGCATTGTTTTCTGAGAGCAGGTTACCAACTTTGTCGTAGCTGTAGTTCCAATTTCCCATGTCTGGATCATGCATCGAGATTTTGCGGTGCAGGGAGTCGTAGCCGATGGTGATGATGTTACCGTTGTGGTCTCTGGTGGTGGTGAGATCACCAAGAGGAGAGTAGGTGTATGTAGTGGTGTAGCGGTTATTTCCGTTGTGTTCGACAATGCTGGTAACTTTCTGCTGGGCGTTGAGGTAGAAGTCTTTTTCGATATTGTTTTCGTTGATTACGGTTTTTTTCCAGTGATCAAAGATGGTGCGAACCTGTCGGCCGTCTGGTTGAGTCAATGTTGTCTGACGTCCCATACAGTCGAAGGCGTTGGTGGTGAAAATAGTATCCGTTGGCGTGGTGTATGTTGCGGATGCAGGAACTAACAGCGGGACTCCTTGTTTGATTACTTTGCCGTTGAAATCGTAGAAGGAGTTCATCACGATCTGTTGGGTAGGCGTTTCAGCTTCAGCTCTAGTTTGTAGCGTCTGTCCCAGTCCATCTGTCCATGTATAGGTATCGATAGTTCCAGGTTGTCCTGCCGTTTCTCGTTTGGAAACCATGGATCCTTCGGGGGCGTTGCCGTCGATGTAGTAGCTGTAGGATGTTGTGGGAAATTGCTCGGAGTCGTAAGGGAGGATGTCTTTTAGCTTTCTGCCAAACTGGTCGTAAATATAGCGCACAGTGATTCCGTTGGGATCAGTTGTGGAAAGGACATTTCCAGAGCCGTAGTCGTAGATTGTGGTGCTGGTAAATCCTCTTGCGTTTTTTTCTTCGGTTACATAGCGATGATAAACCGGATCATACGTTTTCCAGCTCGAGGTGCCCATAGGATCGATAACCTGAATGACGTTGCCGTAGGTGTCGTAGATGCTTTGTTTGACAGGGTTTTCTCCGCCTTCGAGCCATTGTTCTTTTTTCGTTTGATTGCCTCTGGTTGGTGGTTCACCATATGCAAGTCCATCGTAGCTGTAGAACGATTCGCTGATTTTAGTGGTTTTGTCCGAGCCGTAGAGCACAGATCGTTTTGCTGAACCAAGTATCCAAGCACTTTCGTTGTTGACGTACTCGTTCTCGGAATAGAGGTCATCAGCTGGGCTGTTGGTGTCACCAAGTGTTTCTGTTGTGAGTAGGTTGCCATAAATATCATATGCTGTGAATTTTGTTGTGCGTTGTTTGGGATTGGCTGCGACGCCATCGTAGGTAAAATCATCAACTTGGGTAAGTTGGCTGTTGTATATCCCTTCAGATACGGAACTGGTTAGTGTTGATAGAGAGCGTTTGAATGGGTTTCCGTTTTTGTCGTAGACCCAGCTTTCTTTTTTCTGACCTCGTCTAGCCATGTCTTGGTAATAATGATTTTCTGCTTTATTTCCGTCCTGATCAGTAACTACAACCTTTTCAAAACCAGCAAACTGTTTTTCCTGTCGATCGTAGAGCGCGTTGCTGTAGACATAGTTGGTTTTTACTTCTACCCTTTGTGGTCCGGTAATGCCGTTGTCTGTTAAGGTCTGGGAAACACACTGCATAGGGAAATTTACATCTTGATCGGTGTCGCTTCTTTGATACGTGTTGTAGGTCACGCCTGTGTTTTTACCACCTGTTGTTTTGATGCTGATCAGTTTTTCTTGTGATGGTGCGGTCTGGTTGGGGTATACATCCCACCAGCTTCCTGATGTTCCTTTGATAAGGCGAACATAGTCAGGGAGACCGTCGCTGTTAATATCCATCATGTCGGTTTGGGTGGATGAGGTGTCAATAACTCGAACTTCTTGAACACATGTTTTAAGACCATTTAATAAGCTGCACTGATTTATTGTAAGGGGTATATTCTGCTTAGTGTCTGCACTACTTCTTATTCCTGTAGAAAGATTGAGAGAAACGGTTGAGATGGAAGAAAAAGCCGTTCCATTGCCATAACTAAGTTGTATATTATGTGCAGGAATATTTGCAATTAGGTAGTCTGGGTAACCATCGCCGTTCAAGTCAAAATAGTCTTTAGTAGTCGAAGATGCACCTATCCTTAGAAATTCACCAGGGTTAACGGTTCTTGTTATTATTGGATCAAAGCCGTTGCCATTGTTCACTGATATTTCCCAATATCGTTTTCCGTAGATAACTTCCCCGTTTACAATACTGATTTCTATAACGGTGTTTACCCAGTCGATCAGGCCATCATTATTGACATCCATTGGCATTGCTGCGGTATTTCCAGTGGGAATACCTTCGTAATAACGTTGTACTTGAGTCTGAAAGTCACCAGCCGGGGACCGAAAAGATATCAAACTTGATGATTGAGCAAGTAATGTCCCTGTTTTAAAACCATGTCCTGTGTTCAGATATACTGTCCAACCTGCGTTTGTGCTTTCCACTGCATCTGCCAATCCATCACCATTTACATCAAATATATCTCTCGTTGTGTCACCATTGATCCATGTGCTTTCTCTGATGCCATCCCAAGTGAAGGGAACTGCCCATTGCACGGGTGTGGGAGCAAACCCCGATCCGGTATTGAGATATACGTCCCAATACAAACCTTTATACTCTATAAGATCAGGTTTTCGGTCGCCATCAATATCGAAAAAGTCTCGTGTAGCTTTGGCGAAAATTTCAATCCTGAATTCATCTGTTGGCAGTGGGATATTCCACGAAACTGGTGGTAAAAAATTACTTCCGCTATTTCTATAGACATCCCAGTGATCACCTTTCCTGACAACGTAATCAACTCGCCCATCGCCATCGATATCCACACTCATCTGATTTCCTGTAAATGAGAATGTGTTTGTGCTAGATGTTCCTCCAGAGTTTGTGCCATCGGCATTGACCCAAGAGTACATTGTTTTGTCTGATGTGTTGGTTGAAAGGTGAATAGGTTTGTCAGTTGGACCGTTTTGAAACCACTGCTGTGCTGCACCGAATGTTGTAGCTGAAGTGTCGTAGTTAAATTGTGTTGCAGGGAGAGCAGATGTCCCATCATTGCCAAACTCCGTTATTTTCTGGAGCAACGATCTTCCAGATACTGGGCTTGTTGAGTACTCTAGTTTGTATGAATTAACTCTTTTGCCATCAACGGTTACTCGCACCTCAGAAAGCCTTCTAGCTAGTCTGATCTTTGAGCCCTGATTGTAGTTGATTACTGAGTCGGGGCGGTCAGCTCCTTCTAATACAAAATCAATGATTCGTTTTTCTTCGTTGTTGTAGCGAATCTGTTTGGGGTAAATAGCTCCGATGTCGTTTGCTGTTGGGTTTTCTGCGTAGGAGTAAAATAGTTTGTTTCCGTTGGTGTCTTCTACCTGATCAAGACTCCATTTCCAAATCCAGTCTCTTGTTGAGGCTTTATGTTCTGAGTCAGCGTTGTAGCCAAACCGATAGGTAGTTCCGTCTTTTTTCTTTACAATCCAGTATTCACCCTTTTCGTTGCCTGTGCTGCCAGTAAGTTTCTGAATCCAGAGATAGCTTTCGTTTTGGGTGTGGTAGCGGTTTTCTGATGGGACATAGATAAGTTTCTGACCGTCAAAACGGTAAAAGTCATCAGTAAGGTCATCGGGTGTGTAGTTTACATCCCTTTGAATCGCACTCGTTGAAAGTTGCCACCCCAAGCCAACTTCGCCTGCGTTTCCGCCACCACTGCTGTTGTAGCTGAGCCCAATACTTGGTGAAAGTCCATTTGTCCCAAGTGGGACGGAAAATGAGTAGCTGTAGGTCATCGAGCATGAAAACAAGTCTACGGAGTTTTCATTCTGTTTGCTTTCTGTTGGAGCTTTGGAGGAGTGATCGCTTTCTACTAACCCAGGGGAGTAGGCTGCAAAGACTTTTCCTGAAATGCCAAGTAGCAAGATCAATGTGGTAAAAACTTGCAAAAACAACTTTCGCATAATCACATACTCCTGCATATATTAAAACATACATAGATGATAGGATTATTATAGTATATGATTGTCAACTTCTTTGCAACTTTTTCTTAACCTTGCATTCTGCTTTACATATACTGTACGTAACACTTTTTTATGGCAAAGTTTTTTGCTATTTTTTTACTATTTAAATTGACTAAATTTAATACTTATCCTTGAGATGCAAAATCTTGCGTCTCAACTTTGGATCATGATTTTAGCTATCTATAACCCAATTAAATACTGATATATTTTCACCATCGCCAAACTGTCTAATCCGCAATATTTCAGTAGATCTTCACACCTTTTCTTCTGCTCTGTAGCAGTAAGCTTTCTATCAATCATTTCCCACCAAGAGAAAGAAGCTGCATTTCCGTTTTGAACCACCAATGATTTGTATGATACGTCAGGGACAAGCACTGGCAACACATTTTTTATTGAGCTACTGCCTTTAAATCTCCTATCCACATACAATCCATCTTGAAAAATCCTCCGTAAGTCGTACATCCTGCTATTTACATCCTCTAGAAATGCTGTTCTATCCGGACACAACCGAGCTAACTCGTCGTTGCATCTTTTTTCAAACGACATGTTCCATGCAATAATGGTACCTGTTGCACCAATATGGCTTTGCAGAGTGTTAACCAACGCTGTAGAAGGGTCTTCGTTAGTAGTCGCTAAAAACTCTTTATGGTCTAGATTCCCGCTCTCTTCCAGAATATGCAATGAGTATTGAAACACTACCTGCTGGTATGCATGATATCCTTTGTATCGGGGAATTGCCGATGAAAACGTCTCATAATCGAGAAAATATAGTGGAAAAATCAGTTGCTGTAACTCATCTTTAATCTTTCTGCTATCAAATGAAACTGCTTTTTTCGTTATCGATTCCCAATGTCGTTTACTATCTTTTCTAGTCAAGTAAGACTCGGGGATATCTTTAATCAATAGCTGATTCTTTTCAACCAATTCCAATAAATAATCATCATTTAGTTTTCCAGCAAGTTCATAGATGGATTCGTTCGGAATGTTGCCCCAACAGTACTCTTTGAAAATACAGGGGTATGGGGAGTTACACTGTTTGAGGATCAGAACATTTGGCTCTTCGTTTTTTTTAAGTGTGCTCAGGGCATCTTCTACAAGTGCTGGCATATCTGGCATTATTACTTGCACTCTTTCAGAAACATCGGTAACGGTTTGCAACTTTTCTGGCTCAATATGAACTCCATCAAAAATGTACTCCTTATTGACGTGTACGACATACACGCCTCCCACCGGAATATTCGCCTGCTGAAAACAATATACCTGAAATGCTAGGTCAAATAGGTGTTCTTCTTTTGCATTAGTTCCACTTTTCACTTCGTATATGTCCCACTTTTGTGTAGAACTGTTGTACTGAATAATGTCACAACGGCACTCAGTGTACTCGTTACGAATAACTGCTTGAAAGATTGTTGAAGCTGCAGAAGTAGGAAGGTTTTTCACTACTTCGTTATCACCATTTTCGGGTTGAGCAGAGATCACACCATCAGAAAATAGCTGATAGGCAAGCTTTTCAATGGTATATCCTTCCTCTTTGCGATACTTGGCTGCAATATCAAATTCTCCCTTAGGTAAAGCCTTATGATGGGCAAGCCAGAGAGCTTTTGAGCATTGTATATATTGTATAAAAGAGGTTTTAGTTAGCTTCAAAATCTGTACTTAGTTGATTAAGGTGAGGAGGTCGTTGTGGATGAGTTGCCACTGTTGGTTTAGGTTTATTGTGCAAATGCGGATTTTGAAATTTTCAAATCGGTAGGAGTAACTGAAATCTTTGCCAACTGTGGGATAGAGTAAAATACCTGTTAGCGGTTTATTGTTCTCTTTCGGACTGTTATGGAGGTAAGAAAACATCTGATAGAGGTTTCCCGAGTTGAACTTTTCCCCATATCCTCTCTTGTCATCAACAAGCCCCCCACGAGAATAGTATTTGGTGTCGATGATTATTTTCTGGTTTTCCGTTTCCAGAGATGTATCTGTGTTCATCGTTGGAAGATAGGTTATAAGGTCTTTGTCAGTCTCAGGAGAACAATTCCAACGAAAGCGTTTGCTGCCTACACACTGACAGCCTCCTTCTTTTGTGTAAAAATTTCGTACAAAGGCCTCGTAGAGCTTACGCATTTTTTCTTCATCTCTAAGAAAATCAACAAAAGTAACCGCACCGTCCTCCTGATTTACCAACGAGTTCTCATAGATTAGCTGACAGATACTGATTAGCAGTCGATAAAATGAAGTATGTCTATGATAGTGAATTCTTTCAAAATGCTGTGCTGTAAGTTGAATATCCTGAACGTCTGAAAGATGGCGTTTGAGCTTTGCTAGTGGGTCTTTGGTCTTTTTCGAAACCTCTTTGCACCTCAAAAGATTGGCAATGGTTGCCTTGATAATCTGGTTTAATGGAACATTATAACTGAGTTCATCAAAGTCGCAATGCATCATAGCTTGCTGAGGTAGTAGTTTATTTATCGAGGAGGTAAAATTGATTTTGCCCCTTATTGCTGAACCTGCTTCAGAGTAATCAATATAACCTCTGTGCAATCCTTTTTTAAGCAAATAGGATAACCAGTTGCTGAGTACCATAGCACAAAGCTCGGCAACATTTCTCGCCTGTGATGCGTCGACTTGAACTATACCTTGCTTATCCAGCGTATTCCACGCATAGCAAAGGATGTAGTAGAGGTTTTGAATAGGAATGTTCATGTTATTGCGTGAGGATAGCCTTCATATCAACAACTTTAGCATTGTCATCAAACCAGTACTCTTCCAGTAAGGGTATAATTTCGCTTTCGACAACAGCGTTGTACCATTCTTCTTCTGTATAGACATGTGCGTCATAGGAGCAGAAATAACTATGTCCAATAGAAAAACCACTGCCAAGTTGGACATCTTTTTCAATCTCGCTGTTTAGTTCCTGAAGCTTTCTGGTGATTTTTTGTATTGTCTTTTCACTGACTTGTTTGCTTTGAAGAAAAGCGACGAACTTTTCATTGGCAAAGCATGGAGTAAGTGTAACAAAAGAAAAACGTCTCCTAAGTGCATAATCAACCATCGCCAGCGACCTGTCAGCCGTATTCATTGTCCCGATTATAAAAAGATTCTCAGGCACGAAAAATGTGTCTGTTTCTTCGTTGGAATACGTCAGTTGCAAAGCATACTCCTGACCTCGCTTGTCATTTTCAATGAGTAACATCAGTTCACCAAATATTTTACTCAGATTTCCCCTATTAATCTCATCAATTATGAGTATAAATGGTTTTTCTGGCTGTTTTCTTGCACGTTCACAAATGTTATAAAAAATTCCATTTTTTAGATAGAATGTTCCGTCGCTACTTGGGCGATACCCTTGAATAAAGTCTTCATAAGAATATGACTGATGAAACTGCACCATGGTGACTGCACTCAGATCTTTCTCACCCAATAAAGCATAGGCAAGACGTCTTGCAAAAAAAGTTTTTCCAACTCCAGGGGGACCTTGGAGGATTATGTTTTTCTTGTAGCTTAGCAATGAGCGGATGTCTCGCATTTTCTCATCGGAAATAAAGAGTTCTTCAGATGTTGGAATTTGAATTATTTCATCTGTGGGTAGGTTTTTCTTTATTCCTATAATGTTTAATAAGTTTGCTACATAATCAGGATAAGCTGTTAAGTCTGTAAATTTCTTGGTAACAAAATCAGAATCTACTTGCCATTCACCTGTTTTAAGCCATTTCACCTTCCTGACATGTTTGTAGTTAGCTTTTTTATCATCAAAGATGTAGTCCGATACAACTTCACCAATACCTAAAATAGTTCTTTTTCCTTGTTTTGCAAAAATGAAGTCCCCAACACGCAACTTATTCACAAACTGATCACATGCAAGTGTATTGTTTCGCTGATTTGTCTCTGATGGATACAATTGGTCGAAGAGTGGCTTCATCTCATCTCTTGAATTAAAACTTGTGATATCTCCAAGCTTATCCCAGTCTAAACTTATTATTCCTTGACTTTTATAGTCATCCCACTGATGTTCATATGAACCAGTTCCTATCACCCAATATTTTGAAGTAGAAGTCTGCTCTTTGACATCATATTTCTTATTTAGGTAGCTAAAAAACTGATCTAACTCAAGATTAAGGGGTAATAACGTTCTCTGCCCTATTACCCGAAGATATCTTTCCCTTACTGGACTAACTGCTTCGTTGAAATCAAGGAAATTTTTGGCATGATCGTTACTAGAGAGGTTTACTGGAATACCAAACAAGTGCAGTGCGAAAATATCTCTACTGTTAAACAGTACGAAATCGTCAGCAAATACATTTGCCAGTATTTCACTCAGTGAGCCTTTCCCAAAGCCTAAAATCTCATATTCCTTATCTGAGAAAATCTTGCTTACTCGAACTTCCAATGGATCTTTTCCATTTAGGAGATAGATAAATACTTTCTTGTAGTGTTCAATTGGGTGATTTGGTCTTCCCACTGCTCTTTTTTTTGCCAGCGCCAAAGAATTAAAAGCATGGATATTGTTTCCAATTTGTTGCACATCTTCCCATTCTATCTTTTCTAACTTTTCTTTTTTGAAAAAACTCTGAAAGAAATCGTAATGCTTTTTTACTACTCCTTCAGTTTCTTTCAACCAAGTATCTGCAACTTCTTTATACTCCTGAAGGTATCCATCAAGTTTATCCACTTATAGCTAACTCAAGAGTAAACCAAGTGCTATACTAGAACGAGTTAGTAAAAAGAAAAAACAAATGGCATACAGTATCGATCTTAGAAAACGAGTAGTAACATTTGTGAACAACGGGGGCAGCAAAGCAGAGGCCGCAAGAAGATTCCAAATAAGTCTTTGGTGTGTACATGATTGGTGCACACGAACAAGTTTAAAACCAGCTCCAATGCACGGAAGACGAAGGAAGTTTTCTTGGGAAGCATTACAACAGCACGTAGAAGAGTATCCATCAATGCTCATCAAAGAGAGAGCAGTGGTGTTTGGAGTTGCTGCAACAACTATTCTTAATGCCTTACAACAGATGCAAATACGCTATAAAAAAAATGCTACGGTACAAAGAAAGAGACTATGAACAGCGTATACAGTATTTACAAGCCTTACGAGCATACATTACGGAGCAAGGGAGTGAGTATATTGTGTACATTGATGAAACAGGATTTGAGAAAGAAGGAGTAAATACTCACGGCTGGAGTAAGCAAGGGAAGCGACTCTACGGAGAACAGCCAAGCAACAGACGCCCAAGAACGAGTTTGGTTGCAGGAAAGTGGAACGAAACACTGCTCGCACCAGTGCTTTTTGCAGGAGTGATGGATGGTATATGGTTTCATACATGGTTGCAAGAACATCTACTCCCCGAGCTACCGGCACCATCACTCCTGATACTGGACAATGCACCATTCCACAAAAAGGCAGCAATACGCGCACAGCTTGAAGGGACACCTCATACGGTACTGTTTCTTCCACCATATTCCCCCGACTTCAACCCAATTGAACAAGTATTTGCCTGGATGAAGAACAAGCGCAAACACGTTCCTGACATTTCTCTCGATGAACTCGTTTTGTCGTATGGTTCTTTTTTGAGTTAGCTATAGTACTCCTTATTGGTTGTTGTTTATACTTTTTATCTCCATCACATTATAGGCAATACTCGAAATTAATTTAAATTTTCAAACAGTATATTGCTGTAACTGCCTTACAGAGGACTCTTTTATTTTGGTAAAGCTGCATTTCTTCAACCTTGTTTCCTAAAAATACTTTCAATTCTTCACTTGCATTCTCTATCCCTGATGAAGCATTCAGTGCTACAAAAAGAAGGAGGCATCTACAAGATGCCTCCAACGTGAGTGAATGGTTATTTAAATTGTACGGGACAAAAATCTTTGCTCCCTACTTCTTCTTATCGTAGAAAAAGATGCCCCAAATATTTTTTTCTCTGTACAGCGAGCTGAGTGGCTGACTCTTACCGCAGTTGCCTGGGCCGGAGTTGTTGACGAGGTATTCGCCGTTTTTCTTTCCGACGATTAGTACGGCGTGTTGGTAACCGTTTTTGGTGATCCCCTGTAGGATTGCGGGCTTGCCAGCACGGAGAAACTCGTCAACTTTGGATTTTACTTCGTTGTCCCAACGGTTGCGGTACTGTGGATACACCCAGACTAGGTTTGGGGAGCCAACTGCTGCCCATTTCATATACTCACTTCCACCGTTTGCTTTCTTTACTTTTTCTGGTGTAGTGAAATTGGGACTGAAGGTGTTGTATAGCATTGTTCTAGCCATGAGATAGCATGGTCCAGAACGTTTTTGGCAAAAAAGTGGTGAGTTAGTTGTAGGAATATTATTGGGGTCTACACCAACGCTTTTTGCTGGTGCTTTTGTGGTTTGGGCAGTTTCACCTTTGGAGTAAAGCTGCTCTTTTAGCGAGGAAAATTTTTCTGCTGGAGCTGCGAGGGAGAGAGCGGGAATAAGTAGGAATGTTGCAACTAAAGCTGAGGTGATTTTTTTCATAGTGTGTGGTCCTCTGATCATTATGTAGTGAAGGGAAATAGGGGTGATCTAGTAATGAACTGTTTGTTGATTATTTGATAATTTTGAAGTAGTAAAGCGCATTGATAGCCGTGATTACTATCATTGTGAGAAAAATAGCACTGAGAAAAACGAGTATGACATGGGTCGAGGAGTATGTTACCGGATCAGATAGATTTTGCAAAGCCGGCTGCTGTGGCGGGGTTTTGATGGAGTCCATCACCGTGTTCTGAATCTCGACTTTTGCTTCTTTTTGCACTGGTGCGGTCACTGCATCCATTGCTACTGCTTCTGGTGATGTGTCGGGCACTGCTGTGACAGGTGGTTGATTCTGGGTGAGGTCTATAATGTTTTCGCGAGGAACACCTGAGCGTTTGATCGGTGTTAGTGCGTAGCGAACTACTGGGCGTGGGTCATCAGATGGTGGAGCAGCAGGAATCGGTGCTTTTCTTTCTCTGGTTGCTCTTCGAGGTGTTTTTTTTGCAGCACTGTTAATAACTACTGCTGGCGTTTTTTTAGTTTTTGTTTTTGTTGGCATATATCGACCTCACTAAATTTATCTAGTCAGTTTAGCAGGATTTTGTTGCTTTTGTCAAGCGGTGAAGCTATCGCGGTGCACAAATTGTACAATATCTATCTACTACTTATAGTGCGTTTAATACTACCACAGAGATCGGGTATTCTTTGCCGACGCTATGCTGTCCCGCCAATACACTATACGTGCTACAAATGCCACAAAGACGGCATTTGTAGCACGTATAGAAAAACGGGAGGACAGATTTCGTCGGAGTATACTTCCCAATCACACGTTTGAATATGGTATATGAATACATGTTTTAAAATTGCACTTTATGTGTAAGTTATATTTTTTTGTGTAATTCATACCTTTCGAAGGAGAGAAAAAGCATGTAGGCATCCTGCAAACCACCCGCTTGCCGTTGTCCGTGGGCGGACAACTGGCACGGTAAGCTTTTATTTCTCTTTATCCTGTTGTTCTCGTATTTTTTCCACAAATCGTTTGTAGTCATCTTTCCAGCGGTCAAAGGTGCCGAGGAGGTGTTCGAGTTTTTCTTCTAATTTGCTAAGATCTTTGGCGTTTTCGAATTTGCCGAATTCGTACTCAACCACGTCGTCGTATATTTTTTTGTTGAAAATACGGTAAATGTTTGCCAGATTGTACTTGTGAACGAGGTTGAGGCGGCCTTCTTTTTCCAGGCGGCGAACGCTGACCCATATGTTGGTTGTGGTGCATATGCCATATTTACCAAATTTGATGGCACGGTAGACGTAGTCGTTGTCTTCGTACAATACTATTTTTTCGTCGAAGCCTCCTAAGCGGCGATGAAGACGGTTTGTTGTGAGAATGCAAAAACCTGGGATGTAGGGGTAGAATTTCTTGGTGGAGGTGTGGAGGAGGTTGGTGAAAAAGTAAAAGAGGTGATCGAGGTTCATTGAGGAAAGGGGGTAAATGGTTGTTGTGGTGATCTGGTAATACTTTTTATCAAATTCAGCGAGGAACTTTTCAAGGCAATCTTCGGGAAGGAGTACGTCGGCATCGAGAAATAGGAGGTATTTTCCTTTTGCAGCAGCGGCTCCGGCGTTTCTGCCAACGGCGGGCATGCCACCTTTCACTAGCTTGCAACCGAATTTTTTGGCGATTTCTTGAGTGCCATCCGATGAGTTGGCGTCTGCAACGATGATTTCGTAGTCGGTGTAGGTCTGTTTTTCGATAGAGAGGAGCAACTTGGGTAAATAGGTTGCTTCGTTTAGAGTTGGTATTACGATTGAAATCATAAGATATTATTTCTTAGGTTTTGCTTTTACCTTGGTTCTAAATTTTTTGTAGCCTGTCTGTTTGTTTGCTGCTTTGTCGAGGAATTTTTCGAGAAAGACTTCAACCTTGTTCAGGTCTTTGGTGTGTACTGCTTTTGGATCATATTCCTCTTCTTTCTTTTCTGTTGCCCCTTTGATAGCAAAAAGGCGTGGGAGATTGGTAAGTAGGTATTTATTTATAAGGTTGAGTCGGCCTTCCTTTTCTAAGCGGCGGACGCTGACCCAGATGTTGGATGAGGTGCAAACGCCATATTTTCCAAATTTGATGGCACGGGTGGCGTAGTCGTGGTCTTCTGCTACGGTGAGTGATTCGTCAAATCCCCCGATCCGGCGGTGCATTCTTTCGGTAACAAAAACACAAGAGCCCGGCATGAAAGGGAAAAAGTTGTTGGTAGTTTTGTAGAAGGCGTTGCAGTAGTAGAAAAAAAGCTGATCGATGTTCAGATCAGAAAGAGGAAAAACCTGAGTTGTTGCAAGCTCATAAAAATTTTCATCAAATTCCTCAAGCGTTTTTTCCAGAAACTCTTCGGGCAAGATGACATCAGCGTCAAGAAAAAGCAAATATTCGCCTTTTGCAATAACTGCTCCTGCATTTCTCCCTGCAGATGGCTGACCGCCGTCAACAATAATGCAGTTAAATTTCTCGGCAATAGCACGAGTTGTGTCTGTGGAGTTTGCGTCAGCAATTATTATTTCAACGTCTTTGTAGGTTTGGCGTTCGATGGAGAGGAGAAGTTTTGGTAGAAAGCTTTCTTCGTTGAACGTTGGGATAATTATCGAAATCATAAACGTACTACCTGATTGATTGTGTCTATTTTCTCAATTTTTTTCTATTTTTTCCAATACTCTTGAAGTAAATACCTTTCCCTTGTGTCATCCTGAGGCATTTGTGAAGGATCTCTTCGAGTTGTGGTGGGCTTTCTATTTCCCTGATAGTGTTCGAAGAGATCCTTCGGCTTCGGGGACTTCGCTCAGGATGACATATTGTTGCCTTGTTCACTTAACTGTAGTCATTGGCTTGTTTGTGTGCTCCAAACTCTTTATAGTTTTGTTGATACCGACTTTTGCAACCATGGCTAAAGAAAAGCAAGAACAACCTGCAAAAAAGAAGCCTGCCCTCGTGCTTTTTGCGAGTAATCGTAAGGCATTGTTTAATTATGAAATTGTTGAGAAGAAAGAAGCTGGGATTGTGTTAACTGGTAGCGAAGTGAAATCTATTCGTAAGGGTCGAATCACGATTACCGAATCGTATGCAAAATTTATGAATGATGGGTTATTTTTGATTAACGCGCATATTTCTCCTTATCAGTCTCATCAGAAAAATTTGAAAGACCCCTCCCCTACCCGTAGCCGTAAACTGCTACTGCATCAGAATGAACTTGATCGTCTACTAGGGAAATCTCAAGAAAAGGGTCTGGCGCTGGTGCCTCTTTCTGTGTATTTGAAAAATAACAAAATCAAGATTGAGATAGGTGTTGGACGTGGCAAGAAGAAGCACGATAAACGAGAGTCAATCAAGAAGCGAGATGATGAGCGACGAATAAGACGAGAAGAATAATGTTGAGCATTTTGTAATGCTTTTTTTTAGCTTACGTACTCTGGGACGAACTAATAAGGAGTTCTACCATGAGAAAAACATTATTCATCGCAACTGCAGCACTAACTATTCTACTTTCAGGATCTGCACATGCAGTTGTTAGTCAACCAGCATTTCCAGATAATTCCAAGCAACCTCAAAACTTTTGGGCAAGTGGGTACCAGGCTAAGTGGATCAATCAAACTTCAGCACACACGGATGATGAGTATTTTGATGTTCATCCAGGTGATCAGCTATTTGTTGAGGCGACCTTCCAAAACACTGGTGATGTCGAATGGTTCGGGAGTGTCAGTAATCCCTGTATTTCCATCTATAAAGACCCAAGGGTCACCAGTTCATGGACAGGTAAAGATACCTATGGAAGTAATAACTATGGCACTAGTGAGTTTCAAGACCCTCTTTGGAATAGTCAGTACAACTTGGATTGCAAGACAGAAGGTGATGCACAAAAAGGTGGTTTTATGCAGTTTATTTTAGTTTTCTCTATCCCTGAGAATGCGCCAACTGGTTCTTTCCGTGAAGATATTACTATGTCTGCTGGTAACTATTGGGTTGCATCTGTACCTGAAACTGCTGACCCTATCGGAGCAGCTCATATTTGGGTTGGTCTACATATAACACCCAGAGCTGCAGCAGAAAAACCTAGACTTATTGTTCCAATGGAAGCAAATCAGGATATTTCTAAGCTGATTTCGCTTGAATATGACAAGAGCACTTGGCTTCTGAATAAGTATGGTACACTTGAGAACACGCGCATTCCTGAGTGTGTTGTTAACACAACGTTTTCAAACTTTGGATATTATGGATTACCAACACGAGAGACTGCCGCAAGACCAGTTACTTTGTCTACAAAAAAAGCTCTGTATAAAGAACTGTACTACAATTACCCCGAATTGATGCTTGCCTATACGTTCCCTGAATTGAACAATGAAGCTATTTCTCTATCAATAGCAACCAACGAGAACGATAGATCCTGTATTACTCAAGCGGAAGATGTCATTCGTAGTGTAAGCTTCTAAAGTGTAGTTTTTAGAAAAAGCCAGACTCAATGGAGTCTGGCTTTTTTTCATCTGCTCTCATGAACGGCGTCTTGACTTTTTTTCTTTTTTCGTATAGTATTCGGCTTACCTTGGGGATGTATTAGATTCGACAGGGTGGTGTACCTTAACAACTGCAAGCCGAGAGCCGATCGTTGTATCTCGTTAATCAAACAATGGTCACTTCTTATAAATGCTAAAACATTTACTTTTGAGCAAGCTCCTTACGAACTTGCTCTTGCTGCCTAGACTAGTCTAGTGCGCCGTTCATACCTTCTTTTCTCAAGTGGGCGGGTATGAGCGTAATACAGCTTGAGTGCACTGTTCCCGGGTGGGTGGACTGGCAACAGTAAAGACTTTTCCATCTTGGATTCCGGTTATATCTGCCATGAGAATGACCGGTTTCGACACTTTTCTCGTGGACAAGCTTGTAGTAGTTGTTAAGTTCCTATCTTGGACAGGAGGGGCGGTTCCTCCTCATCTCCACCAAATTTATTAATTTTTCTTTAGCAAAAACGCGTTTTTTGCTTTGCTATTAAGTTGTTAATTTGTGTTGTTTCTAGTGGCATCTCTTCCTGTAGAGACAATGGCATGCCTTGTCTACGCAGCGGGTTGGGAATAGTTACCTCAACATAGTCTAGACCTACTAGGTTAGGGAAAAACTGGCAGGTCAGGAAGCGGGAGAAATACAGTGTTCCGCTTCATGATTGCAAAATGATTGAAATTTACTCACAATTTAGTTGCAGTTACATTCTGTCTTTCATGTCTACTTTACTAATTCGAAATATTCCTCCTGCACTTTACAGCCAGCTTTCTGATTTGGCTTCCTGTTACTGTATAAGCATTTCCAAGCAAGCTGTTATTTCTCTTGCTGAGGGCTTGCGTGTTACGGTAGCTCATAAAGAACGGAGAAGGCGGATACTTTCTCAGATACCGGTAAAAACAGATGAAGCGAATGATACAGAAGCTGTGGTTCGTGAGGATAGATCTCGATGATTACTGTGTTTTTTCATGGAAATAGATGTCCCGACAAGTACCTACTCTCACTATTTTACTTTATGTTTAATGACCAAAATTTTCTTTAAACACGAAACAACTCCATTTTTTATTTCATAGGATTCTTCATGCAAAAACAACACGAACACATCGACGGTCTTGAAATAAAAAAACTGGTCTACGAAGGCTTTGGGCTTGGGAATGGGGATGAGAAAAGTAAAACGGTGTTTGTGCGAAAGGCGTATCCTGGGGATGTGGTGAATGTAGAGCTGTTCAAACGTAAACGAGCAAACGGTTGGGCAAATGTGTTGGAAGTTGTGAAGCCGTCACCAAGCAGAGTTGAGCCAAGATGTGTTCATTTCAAAGAATGTGGTGGTTGTCCTTGGCAGGGGCTAGAATACTCTGAGCAGTTGAGATGGAAGCAAACGATTATTCAAGAAGTGTTGGATTCCGTGGGGAAATTGAATGTGAAGATTGAACCGGTTCTTCCCTCTGGTGATACGTTTGGATTTAGGAATAAAGTTGAGCTTTCATTTGAGGCGGATGAGCAGGGACATCCTTTCCTTGGCTTTCATAAACAAGGTAGCCATTGGGAAGTGTTGAATATTTCTATGTGTCCGATTCAGACGGAAATTGCTCAACGAGCAATGAAGCTGATACAAGATTTCTTTGCACAAACAACGTTGCCCGTGTACGAGTCTCGGGATAATAGCGGTTTTTTAAAGTCTTTCACGATTCGGTATAGTTTTTACACTGGTAAATTACTGTTTGGCATACTGACCAACATGGGGAACTTTCCTGAGTTTGATGATCTAGGAAATCTGTTGAAGAAAGAGCTTGGTGATACGTTTGCTGGCATACTTTGGTTTATTGAAAAGCAGGAGAAAGGTAAAGCTACCACTCGCGTTATTCAGGCACAAAAAGGTGATGATTTTCTTGAGGAGCAGGTGAACGGGATGTTGTTTACAATACCGGCTACCGCTTTTTTCCAAACTAATTCCCAGCAGGCGGAACAACTGGCAAAGGTCACTTTGGATTTTGCTGATTTGCAGGCTGATGATACGTTAATCGATGTGTACTGTGGTTCTGGTTTTTTCACTCTTCAGGGTGCTATGAAGTGCAAGTCAGCAACTGGAATCGAACTTGAACCTGAGTTGATCTTGATGGCGGAGCAGAATGCGATAAAAAACTCTATTTCTAACGCTACTTTCCTTACTGGTAACTCCCGCCCAGTGCTTAAAACATTTGTGCTCAATGAAAAGACGTTCTCTGTCTGCATCATCGATCCACCGCGATCTGGTCTTATCCCTAAAGTGGTTACGAGAATTGCCGCTCTTGCTCCAAAACGAATTGTGTATGTGTCTTGCAATCCTGTGACATTTGCTAGAGACTGCCAACTGTTTGCTGAAGAGGGGTATCATTTGAAAAAAGTGCAGCCGGTAGATATGTTTCCACAGACGTATCATTGCGAGGTTGTGGGTCTACTGGAGCGGTAACTGTGTTCCCAAAACATTACTACGCTCTCTTCTCCATAGAATTCCAATTTCTTCATAACAATTTATTAGACAGTCACACAGCTGTAAATACTTAGTTTAACAGCTAATAAACTGCAACAGTATTGACATTTCCCTCCACCTCTCCTAATCAACGAATCTTGACTTAGCCTTCTTTATCGGCATACTGAAGCTATCGTGTAAAACAAATAGAGTATTTGGATTGAAATCATTTACCCCACTTCGTACCTTTTTATTTTCGAGCTTATTCCATTTTCTTATTTTTTCTTTCTTTATCTATCTGCCCATCTTTCTTTCTCAACCTGGTGTGCTGGCAGCTCCTGTTGCTAGTATTTCTGCTTTTCAACCGAAGATGGAGCACATGACTGTGACCTTATTGCCCCGCAGGATCCAGTTACAAAATACCAGTGCTGCGACTCTTGAAAATGCACGTTTCTATTCAGTTGTTTACTCAATGTCTGGTGAGCAATTAGGAAGTTCGGAAATTGAAGTACTTCCGTCAGTCAATGCAGGACAACGGGTTTGGAATTCTTCTCAGTGGAAGATAAACTTTGCCCAGCCACTATCGCAGTATCGAGTGTGTTCATATTTACTTCTCTCTGATGGAACAACGGCTGATACATCGTGTCTTGCTTATAGTACGGTTCCAGTTTTAGGTTGGGGCGGGGGTTTGGCTTTTGTGCTTTGCTGTTTTCTTATGCTCTTGTTCGTGATGCGATCGAAGACATTGCAGAAAAAAATTCCCCAATATAGTTGCAATGAGCAGAAAAAACACAGATAGAGACACCATTCTTGAGCATTTTTGAAGCGTTGTATATTCATAGGTAAACGTTGGCGCACCTGCCTCTTCACCTATTGGGACTACGGTAACTCTTTCAAGTGTGGATATTTTTCTTTCTTCTGCAGTATTTTTCTCAATAAGATTTGGGGAATAGGTGCTAGGAAAAATTTCATATCTTGGGGTGTTTGTGGCATTCCTAGCATTTACAGCAGATGAAGAGAGTTGCGGGAAGAGTGTCGTCAGAATTTTTTTTGTTGCATTATTATTGTTGTATAGAACATCATAGAAAAGATTTCCACCGACAACATACACTGTTTTTCCTCGAAATTGCTTCGTTCCTATCAGCGACATTCTGTCACCGTTACTATTCAGATATGCACTTGTAGTATCCAGATTTTCTGGAAGTACTCCATTCCAAACGCCACCGTCTTGAGTGAATCGAATATTTTCCGTGCTACCGGTATAGTCAACACTAGTGCGATCAGTTGGCTTGATAGCAAAAGGTATCAGGGTGATTTGGAGTTCTTTTAGGGGTTCAGGGTCGTAGTAGGCATTATATGTTGGAAAATTGAGTACAATCTGATGTCCGTCTTTAGCAAGATACCGCTCGAGTAGGTCGGCAAAGTGTTGTTCATTTCTACTATACATATGAGAGAGGATAAGCAGTTCAAACGAGTTGACCAGTGATTCGTCATAATCTTCAAGATAGGGAGAGCTCCCTACTAGGGCTCCAGGAAAGGCTTCACTGATTGAACCTGGATTTTTCCCAATCACGAGAGTCGAAGCAGTTAAGGCTTTTGAAAAACTTTGTTGTTGATAATTTACCATCAGTGTTGATTCATTATTTTCATAGGTTACAGTAAATCCGTTTTCTAGTAACATCCGTTTAAAATCGCTATCCTCGATTGAAAATCTTACGATGCCAATATCTAACATATCTAATCTTGCTAGTACGTACTCGTAGTTATGTTGTTTGATTGCATCGATAATGAGAGCAATTGAAGGGCCTTGATATGACGCCTCATATGCCCACCCAAGTGCACTCATTTTTTTTCCTATCGTTATTGGAAAGTATTCCGAAGCCGCCGTGGCTGGAACTAGCGATAAGTAATGCGTACTATTGGGAACTTCTGCCATTTTCTCGGCTATCTCTTTCTCATCTGCATATTCCGATGTCCTAATGAGACGAAGATAGTCTCCGTTGTCATAAACTACGACAAAGCAAATTCCAGCAAGAAGTATCCATCTGAACAGATGGATTTTTTTTGTATTGATAAGCACTTCGACAGCACAACCGGAAAGTAGCGCTATTGTTAACGCAAGAATATTGAGGAACCGTTCGGGCAGAAGCAGATTACTCCAGGGAATCAGCTCATAAAACAGTGTGTTTGTTCCAAAAGAAAGTACAATGAGAATTATGGAAATTACTCCAATTAGTCTAATTTCCGGATAGCGTTTTCCTTTATAAAAAGCACCAATTGCTGCTAAAGCAACAAGACTTATTCCGATATATATTGATTCAATCGAGCTATATCTCGTAAATGGGGTGAAAAGTGTAAGCGTGGTGGAGAATTGACTTAGTTTTTCAGGAGAAAGTATGTTGGAAAACCCCGGTAGTTCAGGAAATACATATGCTGGTACAATCCAGAAAAACGCTAACAGTATAGCCACAACGTAACTACATGCGAGTAACAATATTCTTTTTGGGCTTTCTCTAAATCTTGGAAAAAACGTAACTCCGACTGTTACGAGTATTACTATGGATAATAAGCCCTGCACTGCTTGCATTGTGTGTGCTAGTAATAGAATCCATGTGCTGCAAATTATAATAAGAAGCGTCCTGAGGGCTACTTTTTTTTTCTGAATGAGAAACAAACTTTCAAAGAACAAAAACGGAAAGATAGCTATAAATAGTGCACGTGGCAAATTCCCCTCATCGAAGATTGTGCGGATGGTGTAGGGAAATATAACATAAATCAGGGCTGTGAAGAGTGCAGCGACTGGTGATAGCCAACGCCTACTGTACAGAAGCATGCTGACGCCACCGACTAAGAGTGCACCCACAGAGATTGCCTTATATACTACCGTTGCATTTCCAACAAACACCATCCCAGCTAGGCCAAGAAAATATACCAATGGGGGATAGTATCTCAATAGGTCGTGACCCAGATACCAGTCATTTGTCCAAGTCAGAATTGTTCCATTTTCTTTCCAGTTACTGTATAGCTGCTCCAGTTTGAAAATATGTCCCATGCTGTCAGACCCAAAGGGATAGAGTGAAGAACTGAGATAGTTGGCTACAATTGCTAACACTACTCCAACAAATACACCCACTACGGCAATTGTTACTAATTTTCTTTGCTTAGTATTATCTTCGTTTACCATTAGTACTTTCCAATCACAAAATGCTCAAAAGCAAACGTAGAAATAATTACCAGTGGGATACCAAATGCCATCGCTTTTTTTAAAATATGACCACGTTCGACAAATCGTATGATAGGACCAGTTCTTTCCCAAGCCGATTTCCCATCTATGTAGACACGAAGATATCCTGAAAGTCTAAAAAAATACGCAATAAAGCGATAGAATGGCACGGTAATCAACATCCAAAAGTATTCACGAATGACCACTTTGGTTGATGACTGGCTAATAGCGTACATACCAATAACTCGTAGCCCCTCAAGCAGAATATATGATACGTACATCAGTAAAACTGCATAAACAACCGTAACAAAGCTATAAAGATCGACTTGAATAAACAGCAATATCATCGGGATCCAAAGTAGTCGAGCAAAACCAGCTGTATGGTCGGTGAAAAGTCTGAACGACAACAATCGCCTACCTCGAATAGGACATTTTTTTACTATTTCTTTGCAATATTTTCCTGAAACTTGGAGTTGACCTTGCCTCCAGCGTACTCGTTGTGAGTAAAGCTCGTCGAGGCTAATTATTGGATCAACATAGACCAAGGCATTGTGTATGTATCCAATTTTTTTTCCAAGCATATGCAATTGCCATGTAATATCCATATCTTCAGCGAGTGTGTCATTTGGATAGGTCACCTGCTCAAATACTTCTTTTCTCATCATGCTAAAAGCGCCGGATAGTGTGAAAATTGAGTTGTTCAAGGACTGAAAATAACGCCCCAAGGCATATGCGTTGGTGTACTCAAAAAACTGTCCAATGGCCAAAAATCTTGGAATTGCTTTGGTTTTTATTGAGGCAATTAGTTCATGATCATGGTTCCAGGCAATTTCAATATTTCCGGTTGCAGCATCAATTTCGGGATTATTTTCAAAATACAAAACACTATTGAGTAGTGCATCTTTGGCTAGAACAACATCAGCATCCAAACAGATTATGTACTTTCCCTTCGCTTTTTCTATTCCGAGTGTTAGTGCATGTGCTTTCCCTTGGTTCACTACATACGTTTCCAAATGAACCGTCATTTTTTTGTTATGCAAAGCTTTCCAACGCGTTACTCTTGTGGCTGTCTTATCTCTACTTCCATCGTCGACAATGATTATTTCGTAACTTTCTTGAGGATATTTTTGCTTTATCAGCGTGTTTAAACAGCGTTGAATACCTTTTTCCTCATTATGTGCTGGAATCACTATGCTGATAAATGGTAGTAAAAATCGCTTATTTTTGGGTTTTCGTACTTTGTTTTTATAAAAGTGTATAAGTACTGCGAGTACTTTTATTGATGTTTTGAAATAATCAATCAGCACAATCAATACTACCCAAGGAAGCCAGATTACAATAAAAAGTACAATTTCATTCATTTTAGTGTGCCCGTACTTTTTTTCTGGTGAATAGGATGGTGTCCCGCGTAAGCATTGCGTAATACAGAGCCATTACCATACAAAAAAAGAAAAGCCTAGCAACCACGGTGTGCATAATAAAAAGCACTTCACCCCCAAAATGAGCTACTGCTCCGACGATAATGAGTATTCTTAGAATATTTATGATGTAGATATAGAGTAGTCCTAATGCAATATATGCTACTTTAATTTCAATTTTCCAAAGAGGACAAAAACCCACAATAATACTAAAAATAGTCATTTCAAAGATACTTGAGCATTCCAATCCGATATCGAGAATAATTTTTTCTTTTGTAACTGTTTCGATAATTAGTAAATGGTTTTGCCAAATACTAGATGGAATACCTAGGATACTCGCCCAAAAAGCTGTGTGAGTACTTTCAATGGTCTGCATAAGTTCATACATTCCAAACGTTCTTAAAAGCACCACCCCAATTATTAACGAAAATATACTTACTAGAAGAAAAACAGTGAAAAAGAAACGCTGAATTCGCAAGTAGAGTACTACTACAAGCGAGCAATAGATAAATACTAGCGTTGGAATTAGTGTTTGAGACATTTTTCTTCTATTATATTTTTTATTTTTGTTAAGTATTCTTCACTAAACTTTTATTGCAAATTGTTATTTTTTTTACAATTTATTTGTTAAGATATACTTTCTATTTTTTAATTCGACGCTATGATAATCGCTGTAAACGGCTTTACTGCGACGAGTACTTGCTGTGATTTTGTTTTTCTCAATTCTTTGCACAACCACTTCCCTACTTTCTTCTTGATTAAAATATCTTGTTATCTTACTTGTTTTTTTGTGAAAAGTAAAGGGTTCTTATAGTGAGTACTCTCAGAGGGTTGCCACTCCGATGAAGCAGTATTCTGATGCAAAATTGATCAGGGGCTCAAAATCCCAAGATAAGCTGTGTCTCTATCCCGTTCTTTGGCCCTATGAAGACTAGGAACATGATTGTGGCAGTGAATACGCACTTACAATGCGATTTATTGCAGCTCGCAGGGTGAACAGATACAATAGTAACCGTTACTGAATACAAACATTTCCTATGAAAGACTTTTTTCGTTGGATGCAGCCTGGAATTGGCATAAAGCGCTGGGTTGTGATGATAGGTGCTGGGCTTATTTTTGTGTCGCTTGGGATAGCTATGTTATTAGTAAATTTCTATCGCACTGTAGGCTTTAGCGGCGTGGCTGGTGTATTTGCATATTATTCAACTGGTCAGTTTATCACTCGACCATGGCGTGCAGTTCTTTTGATTCTAGGTGGTGGTATTTTTGCTACTTACGGAACTTGGCACTTCCAAAGTGCTTTTTTAGAGCCATTTTTAACTCGAAGAGAAAAGCTTTTTGATACGCTACAACGATATTATAGAGCAAACCGTGGTCCAAGGATTGTTACCATAGGTGGCGGTACTGGGATGTCGCTGCTTCTGAGGGGTGTAAAAGAATATAGCAATTCAATTACCGCAATTGTTACTGTTGCTGATAGTGGTGGAAGTTCAGGCCGCTTGCGAAAAAATCTTGGTGTACTCCCACCTGGTGATATTCGGCAAAATATTATTGCTCTTTCTGATACTGAGTCGTTAATGGCCAAACTTTTTGACTACCGGTTTGAAGGCGACCGTTATGGCGAAGGACTTTCGTTAGAAGGGCAAAATTTTGGTAATCTTTTCTTGGTTGCGATGAATAATATTACTGGTGATTTTGCTAAAGCTGTAACCGAATCTTCAAGAATTTTAGCTATTAGAGGAAGGGTTTTGCCTTCTACTGTTACACCGATTACGCTTTGTGCTCGATTAAAAAACGGCGAAATTATCAGAGAAGAAGAGAATATCGATCTTGGAAAATTTGTGGCATCACCTATTGAAAAAGTTTTTCTAGAACCCGAAGCTCCAACAGCTCTTCCGGAGGCTGTGGATGCTTTAAAAAAAGCAGAGATTATTATTCTCGGTCCTGGTGATCTCTACACCAGCATATTACCTAATTTATTGGTACCAGAGATCAGTGAAGCTATAAAACAGTCTTCAGCTGTCAAATTTTTTGTTTGCAATGTTGCAAATAAGCCAACAGAAACTGCGAATTACAGTGTAAGTAGCTATTTGGAAACTTTTGTAAAACACATAGGTGATCCTTTAGTACATTTTGTGTTGATCAATAACAATTTTGATAACCCACCTAGAAGAGAAACTACACCTTACGTAAAAATTGATCAGGAAAAATTTAAAGAGTATAGAAAAATAACGTTTGTGCAGGATGATTTTATCGAACCAACCTTTACTGTTCGTCATGATCCCAAAAAAGTTGCTTCGGCTATCATGACCTTGTTTAAAGAGGTGAACTTTTAACTATTTCTTTTGTTCTTGCAGCCTTCTTCTGGAATCAGTAAGCTTAGTGGTAATGGAAATCGCAGGAGGACTTGTCATTAGTTCCAGCAAAAAAAAACAAACTACATCAAGAAAACCAGCTTCTGTAAAGCCAAAAAGTCAAAAGGCTTCGGTTAAAGAAGTTAAGTCTAAAGCTGTGCAGGATGCTATTGACGAAACGTTAACTG
>Ga0194060_10000301_pt1 | contig 35974 bp, 31 predicted proteins | sample SepL225m_MetaG_FD_163427 | JGI IMG/M metagenome (GOLD analysis project Ga0194060, IMG submission 163427) | Anoxic zone freshwater microbial communities from boreal shield lake in IISD Experimental Lakes Area, Ontario, Canada - Sep2016-L222-5m | ecosystem: Environmental > Aquatic > Freshwater >...
GGCATACAGAATCCGCTATGCTATATATACCATTCGTTCATGTATGTAGCCACGTCTAATGCGGCTATGAAAGACTAGCCACAGCAGACATTTTACTGTTCAGGATGCGAATGTAGGGCTAGAACCCCAACCTTGTAAGCCCCTGAAGGGACCCGATGAAGATCACCTTTGGACTGGAACTGGATGGCTATCAGGCCGTGGAGAGTCGGCAGGCCTTGGAGTCGCCGATCTGCGGCCCGCTGGGCCTGTTGCAACTCCTGGAAACCCGGCTCGGTCTTAAAGCCAAGACCTCGACCACCCCACGCCGGGTCGTTCAGTTCCGAGGCTTGGTTGAGCAACTGGCCGGCGAGGGCGCGGCTTTCTATGGCGAGTCTTTCAAAAAGGACCCCTATGCCGTCGCCGAGACCTTGCTGCGCTGGCGCGACGATCTGATTGCTTCCGGCTGGAACGGGCAGGCGTCCTCTGACAGCACTCTCCGGTTGCGCGACATGGCCGCGTTGGAAGCCCGCGCCGCTGCCCACTTATCGCCTGGTCCTGCCGACCGGCTCCGCGCCATCCTGCGGGAGTTGGAGCTTCGGTCAGCGAAGATCAAATCTCTTACCGTTCGCAATCCCAGGGCGCATCTTTCGAAGCTCTGGCAGAATGTCTGCGACAAGCTGGCCGCCGATTATGCTCCCGCTCCGCTTTCAGCCGGGGCCGAGGCGCCGGATTCCGATCTCGGGCGGGTTCAGTCTCTGCTGCTGGATTCCTCACGCAGGCAAGTTATCCGTTTGGCCGGTGATCAATCCGTGATCTTCCTGACGGCGTTCTCCGAGACCACGCTGGCCTCCGGCGTAAGCCAGATGCTGGCTGCTTTCCGGCGCAAGGGAGGCGCCGCAGCCACGCTCCTCGCCGATGGCCGAGCGGGATGTCTGGAGCAGGCGCTGATGTCCCAGGATGAACCGACGGTAGGGCTCCAGCCGAGCTCCACCGCGCGGCCGATCCCGCAGGAATTGCTCCTGGCGCTGCGCCTTTGCTGGAAGCCAGTTGACCCACGAGCACTGCTGGAGTTCCTCACCCACCCGGTTTGTCCCGTCGCCGGGCCGCTCCGCAGGCGGTTGGCGGAGGCGATCGCGGAAAGCCCAGGCGTCGGTGGCCCACGCTGGCAGGAAGCCATCGAATCCATGAGGGAGAGCATCACCGCATCCGCCAGGCTCAAAGCGGACGAGCGGAAAGATTACCTGGAGCGAGTCGAGCAGGACCTCAAGAACTGGGTCGGCGTTGCTGGATTCGATGCCCGAACCGGTGCACCGGGCTCGGTGCTATCGGAGTGCTGTGCGCGCGTGGCCCGCTGGGCTGCCTCCCGGTCGGGAGCCGCCGAAACGCCACCCCCCGAGCAGGAACAGTTCCTCGCGCTGGCCGCGCTCGGCTCGGAAATGGCTGACCTGCTGCGTTCTCTGCCTGCGGTCACCCGCAGCCAGTTGGAGCGGATGCTGCATCAGGTCACCGGCGCCGGCTGGTCGAGCGGCTCGACGATGGCCCAGCTGGGTCATGTCCATCGCGTAGCCCAGCCGGGGGCGGTCCACGAAGCGGTCGACGCGATGGTGTGGTGGGATTTCACCGAGCCCGCCGCTCCGGCGCGTCCGCCATGGACTCGCCAGGAACTGGATCAACTGCACAGGCAGGGGGCCGAGTTCCCTGACGCGGAAACAGTGGCGGAGAAGGAGAGCAGGGGCTGGCTTCGGCCCGTCCTGGCCACCCGGAGGCAGCTCGTTCTGGTCCTGCCGCGCCAGCGCGCGGGGGAACCCGTGGCCCGGCACCCGCTGCATGCGCGATTGCTCTCCATGATTGATTCGAAGGGGAAGCCGCTGCCTGTGATTGATCTGGACAAGGCGGTTTCTTCAGGCCAGGCGGGCGATCCATTCCGCTTCGCGACGGTCGAGCGCCGCCCCCTGCCGACGGTTCGGCGGTGGTGGAAGCTGCGAACCTCACGGCACCTCGGGCCGCGGGACCAGGAGTCCTACTCGAGCGCCGAAAAATTCATCTACAGTCCATACGCCTGGGTATTTCGCTACAAGGCCGGCTTGCAGGCAGGGCCGATGGCCGGCCTGCGCCTGCAGGACGATCACCGCCAGAAGGGCACGCTGCTCCACCGGCTGCTCGATTTGCTGCTGGCCGCGCCCGCCTCGGAGGTTGACTGGCGAAACGTCTCTCAGCCGGCGTTCGAGCGGTGGGTTGACGCGCGTTGGCCGGCCCTCCTCGAACAGGAGGCCGCCAACCTGCTCCTTCCCGGCAAGTGCGCTGACAGCCTGGCGCTCCTGGAACAGGGAAAGATGGCCCTGTTCGACCTGCTCGACCAGTTGCGGCGGGCCAAGGTGATGGAGGCTCGTTCGAACGAGTCGCTGGCGACTGCGCCCTTCGTCGGAGGGCAGATCAGCGGAATCATCGACCTGCTGGTGCGCAACTCGAAGAAGGAGCTGGCCATAGTGGACTTGAAATTCGGCGGCCGCCGCGTGCGCGAGAAAGAGCTCCAGGAGAGCCGTCCGCTGCAGTTGGCCGTGTACGGCTACTTGCTGAGCAACCAGAACAAGGGTCTATGGCCCGCAGCGGGATTCTACATCCTCCGAGACCGCCGCCTGTTGACCCCTGGAGATTCTTTCTTCCCCAGTGCCCGGGTTGTCGCCTCCAAATTCCCACCCGGGAACATCGAGCAATGCTGGGCGGATTTTGAACGGGTCTGGCGGTGGCGACGCCGACAGTTTGATGACGGCTGGATCGAGATGACCGTCGGCGACGCCGAACCGACCTCTGGTTCGGAGGGCTTCCCGGACTCCACGCCTCCCGTCTCACAATGGCTGGCGAACGAGGACCACGCCAAGTTCAACGAGTATGATTCCCTGACGGGGTGGAGGGCCGACGCGTGAAGAGGAACATCACCTTCATCAGTGCGAGCGCCGGCAGTGGCAAGACCCACCGCATCACCGAAGTCGTGGGCGAGCGCCTCGCCAACGGGACCTGCCGGCCGGCTGGCTTGATCGCCACGACCTACACCGTCAAGGCAGCCAACGAGCTGCGGGAGCGGGTGCGCCGGCGCCTCTACGAATCGGGGTGCGTCCCGCTGGCCGAGCGCCTGCACGAGGGCCTGATCGGCACGATCCACAGCGTGTGCGGGCAGTTGCTGGGGCGGTTCGCGTTCGAGGCTGGAATCTCGCCCAGCCTCGACATCCTCGCCGAGGACGAGGCCGAGTCCCTGCTGGGCGAGGCCATCGAGATGGCTGTGGACTTCCAATCCCTCCGCCAGGTGCAGAGGCTGGCGGACCTGCTCGGCCAGAAGGATCCAAAGATCTCGCAGTATTACTGGAAGGGCCAGGTGCGCGCACTCATAGACGCCGCGCGCGCGAATGATTTTGCTCCGGATTCCCTGGCGGCAATGGGGCAGCAGAGCGCGGAAGAACTACTGGCCTTCCTTCCCGCCCCGGCTGCGGGAGATCTCGACGGCCAACTGGCTGCCGCGCTCCAGCGGGCCATCGACAGCATCAGCCAGAACGGCGACGAAACCAAGGGAACGGCGGCGTACGTTGAGCTCCTCCGGGAAGCCCGCCGGTCCCTGGAGGGAACCCGGCTGCCGTGGAGCGATTGGGTGAGGCTGAGCAAGTCGGCTCCGAGCAAGAGAAGCCAGCCGGATGCCGAGCCGGTCGCGCGGCTGGCTTCCCAGGTGGAGGCCCACCCTCGCCTGCGGGAACACATCCGCGAGTATCTCGCGATCGTGTTCCGGGCGGCGCAGCTTTCCCTGAAGGAGTTCCAAAGCCTCAAGGAAGAGCGTGGCCTGCTCGATTTCTCCGATCTCGAGCAGCGCGCCCTGCATCTCCTGCGCGACCACCCGGCCGTGCGCGAGGCTCTGGCAGGGGAGCTGGATTTGCTCGTCGTGGACGAGTTCCAGGACACGAGCCCCATCCAGCTTGCGCTGTTCATGGACTTATCGGCCTGCGCCCGCGAGACCGTCTGGGTAGGCGATGTGAAGCAGGCCATCTACGGCTTTCGCAACAGCGACCCTGAGCTGATCAAGGCTGTGGTCGCCCAAGTGGGGAGGGAAGGAAAGCTGGCCGATCCGCTGTCGAAATCCTGGCGCTCCACTCCCGAGCTCGTCAAAGTGACCAACGCGCTGTTCATCCCCGCCTTCGCCAAATCCCTCGGGCTGCCCTCCGCCGAGGTCCAGCTCCAGCCGCAACGCGAGTCGATAGCCCCGCCACAGCCCGCTTTGGACTTCCTGGAACTGTCGAGCGGCCTGGTCAATAAGACCAACGGCAAGCTCAAGAAGCTCACCAACCCCCAATACGCCGCCGCCCTGGCGGAGGGCGTGGTTCGCCTGCTGAGCAACCGCGACCGTTGCCGCGTGCTGGACAGGGAGACACTGGAACTGCGGGCCGCCGAGCCTCGTGACGTGGCGATCCTCTGTCGCACCAATGGCGCCGCGGCAGGAGTCGCCGAGGCGCTCACGCAGCGCGGCTTGGCGGTGAGCCTGTCGCGATCCGGGCTGCTGGCCACCCCGGAGGCCAGGTTGGCCCTGGCCTGCCTTCGCCGCCTGGCAGACTCCTCGGATACGCTGGCCGCAGCGGAAATCGTGGCCCTGGGGGCCACGCGGCCGCTGGAGGAGTGGCTTGAGGATCGGCTGGAATATCTGGCGCGTCGGCGCCAGCAGGCCCAGAGCACGGGTGGTGACCGCTGGGGCCTGGAGGAACCCTTCGTCCACCAGGCATTGGTTGCGCTCGATCAGGCCCGAACCAGGCTGAACGTGCTCTCACTGAGGGAGGCGTTGGAGGCCGCACTCGACTGCGCCAACGCTTTTGCCACCGTGTCCTCGTGGGGGCCAACCGTGACCCGCGCCTCGCAGCGGCGCGCCAACCTCGAATCCGTGCGCGCGCTCGCCGCTCAGTACGAGCAGGAGTGCGCGAAGAGCCATGCCCCTGCCACCATCGCGGGCTTCCTGTTCACCTGCGACGATCTCGCCGCTTCGGGGGCAGATACTGGGGCGGCCGATGAGCAGGTGAACGCGGTGCAAATCAGCACCTATCACAAGGCCAAAGGACTCGAGTGGCCGATCGTCATCTGTTCCGACTTGGAAACTGAGCCCAGGCCCCGCCTTTGGGAAGTCGCTGTCGGGCCGATTGACGCGGCCAAGCCATTTGATCTGGCCAACCCTCTAGCCAAACGGCGCCTGCGCTTCTGGCCCTGGCCTTTCGGCTCGCAGGAAGCCGGTGTCCAGCTGGCGGCCAAAGTGGAAGCGGGCGCGGTCGGGCAGATCGCCCGGCGGACGGCGGAGGAGGAAGAATTGCGGCTGCTCTACGTCGCGCTGACTCGCGCGCGCGACCGGCTCATGCTCGTGCTCGAAAAAGATCAGCCCGCACCCTGGTTGGAAAGCGTTCAAGCTTCCTGGCTTCGGCCAGGTGGTGCCCGGACTGCACTCCCGGACGGGGCCTCGGTCGCATCCCTTACCGTAGAACTGACACCGCCGGCTGAGATCGTCCGCGCCCAGGCCGACGCGGCCTACGCCTGGTTCCCCGCCCAACTGGACCCCACGTCCCGGGAGCCCGCTCGGCTCACACCGTCCGGCCAAGCCGAAATCCCGGGAAGCAACATAGGGCGGCTCATCGACCTAGGTTCGCGCCTGCCATTGTCGGGCTCGCCCGATGAAGCGGATTTGGGCGACGCGCTCCATGCGATTCTGGCCGTGGAGTTCATCAGCCCGGGCCATCCGAAGAGGCACGAGATGGTCGAGCGCATCCTTCATGGATACGGGCTATCGGAGAACTTGAAGAGCGAAGACTCCATCGCAGTGGCCGACCGGCTCCGCCGTCAGATCGAAGCGCATTTTCATCCCAGCCGTTTCCTGGTCGAGGTTCCGATCGAGGCCACGAACGATCTGGGCCAGCGGATCGAGGGCTTCATCGACCTGCTGTTGGAAACGCCTGAGGGTTGGGTGGTGATCGATCACAAGTCATTCCCTGGCAAACGCGCAGGATGGACGGCCAGGGCGCTTTCTTACAGTGGCCAGCTCGCGCTCTACCGGGAAGCGTTGGCCAAGCTTGGAATGCCCGTTGTGGGCCTATGGATCCACTTCGCTGTGGGAGGAGGATTAGTGGAAGTCCATCCTCACGGCGGCGGGTGAACCGCTGCCTAATTGGCACAACGCCCTTTTCAGGGTAGGCCCACTGCTAGCGCTAGAAGGTCGAGGGGCATCCCGTAAACACCATGACAGGCGCCAATTGGCGCACGAACTCAGGACCGTTTTGACTCTGTACTAGTGTGGCGTCGCTTCCAACCAATCGAAGGACGGTCCCCACGTGGTCAGGAGTCGCTTCGCGGCTCATGCGACAAGTCAGTCCTTGCTTCCGACGATAGCAAGCGTGGCAACGGGAATGTAGAATTCCCTCGGCGGGACGGATTCCCAGGTTTCAGCGCCTCGATGGCCAGACCGCTCGTTCCGAAAAACGCTCATCAGCGTGACGTGGTGTAGCTACGGACATTGGACCCATCCGCGCGCTCCCCGCACGCTTGGCCGTGAGCGACGGGAACCCTTGCAGCGTTTGTTTCTAATGGCCGCCAGTTGTTCGTTGTTTGAGCGTTGCGGATGAAGATGAAACCGCAACCTTCCCAACGCTCCAGCCTCCGACAGCTAGCGCATCGTCGTTGACTACCCGCAAGGTCCGACAGGACCGCACCTGACGGGTGAACCCCAGAGATTGGCACCTAACTCGTGCCACGATGTCCGCTGACAAGCACTGCCACGGTTTTGGCAATGTCGCACGAATTCGGATTCTGCAAGATGGCCCGCCTGAGTCCTTCATCGAACTTATCCGTCAACCGTTCCGCCAGCGCAAGCAACTCGGTGGCGTCCGTCAGTTTTCGAGCCGCAGCAGTGACCACCGACATGTCCTTGTCGGTCTTGGCGATGGCGGAGATCACGTGAGCGGGAGTGTGCTCGTTTTGTACGGCCTCGACGCGAATGTCAGGAATTACATCTGCGGCAAGCTTCTCCAGAATCGCCGGGTCTTTGGTCTTGCGTGCGACTATGATTCTTACATCGGGGTGGCCGCTGTGTGCGCGACCATTGATAAATTCCTGAGGCATCCGTGGGCTTGATAAAGCCGATTGGAACGCACAAGGGTGCTTGCCCATAGCCATCCGCTTCAGCGTCTCGATACTGGTGTTGGGGTGCTTGGCGACCGCCTGAGTTGCCTCCTTATCCCAGTCGTCTGACCATTTAGCGAGCACTTCGGGCGTTGCATCAGGCCTTGCGAAGAGCGGCCATCCGAAGTCGCGTGAGCCTTTCCACGCCAGCGACAAGCGATGCGCCATCTCAAACGGCAGGTTTGGGTTGGATATCAAACTTTCTGAGAGGAGGCCATAAGCGACCGCCTTTCCGCTGATTATATCCTCAGCCATCTGCGTCAGTCGTGCCGGATCCTTGACTCTCCGGACAGCCCACATGTTCCTAGCATCATCGGCTCCCCATTTTGGTTCTTGGGGCGCCAACCTTTCTAAAGCGAGGGTCGCAGAAGTGCAATCTGCCACATCTATTACGAAGTCAAATCTGTCATCGAACACGCCGGCGTCTATGGCCTCCGTGAAGATTTTGATTAATGGGGCGGCGTCCTCGGCCTCTTTGAACCAGTCCTGGACAGCATCGTCAACTATGACCCCCCAATCTACCTCGTCTAAATCCACCTGGGTCTCCTGCCGTGCGCGGGTTAGCTTCGCGGCAATGTCCCGGGCGAAGCTGTCAGCACTTCGCATAGCCACTCCGGCACTTCCATCACTCGCATTCGGGTGCGCCCGCTTGAGAAGGTTATTTAACATTGCCAAAACGTCAGAGGCCATTCGTTCTTCGACTCCTGCCGCCATGTCTTTCTGATCTTTGTTTGTGCTCATAACCGCATTCTCCATGAGTGTTTTCCGCACTGCCAGGCAACGAACCCATCGCTGCCCGCCTCACCTCGGAACCGAGCCAGCCACTCGAAACCTGGTCCCCGACTGAAGTTAACTGAGGGCATTACCGAAAGCCGTCGTATTTTGTTTGTGTAACAACTGCCTGGCAGCCTTCCTCCGGCTGATTTGTTGTTCGTCGAATCCATAGCTCGATTGTCCAAGCGTTCAATTGCCGAGCCACTTGATGCCGGCGTCATTCCTGCGGATCCGTCCGAGGTCGGCGTCGGTGAGGTGGTCTGGGTAAAGCAGGAACCGGAGTTTCTCTAGAGCTCCTTGCTCCGCCATGCTCTGCTGGACCGTGGAAATCAGCCTTGTGCAGTACTGCGACCAGTTGTCCCAGGAGCGGATCCGCCCCGCCGCTGCAGCCTCTTCTTCGAAGCCGCCAGCCAGAAGGGCCTCCTGCGTCAACTTTAGGCCTGGGCCACGTGGGTTAACCGGTTCAACGAAGATCTCCTCCGCACCGAATCCCAGGCACGAGGCGACCAGCTCCGAGATCGTCTCATAATCGTTTGCAATCCCCGGCAACAACGGGCAGAGCATACCGTAAGTCCTCAGGCCAAGTTGGTGAGCCTCCTGTAGAGCAACCAGACGCTCGGTGATCTTGGATGCGTTTTGTTCAACGACTGATATTTGAGCCTCGCGACTCGGCACGGTCGTGAGGCTCACCCCCACCATCACGCGATCCCGGTGTTTCCTGATCAGGTCGTAGTCCCGACGCACTGCCGCGTTCTTGGTCAGGACCCGAACCGTCCAATCCGGCTCTGCAAGGATTGCTTCAAGGCACCGGCGGCCAAGATGGTATTCCTGGGCCTCCGGAGCCCACGCGTCGACGGTTGTACACAGTTGAATCAGACCGCGATTGCGCATCAGGGCGGCATCTCGGGCAACTCGCTCGGGGGTATCCGGGTCCACTATCGCGTAGCCGAAGCTGAACGGCGATTTCTCAGCGGCTTTGAACGAAGGATGCATGCGCAGAAGCGAACCGGTGCTGCAATACAAACAATCATGACCGCATTTGGAGCCGATGTTTACGGCGAATTGCGCCAGCCCCTTTTTTGCAAACTCAGGGCTGCGCTGAATCCCCGTGGTCAGAGTTGTTCGGTACGTTCTCATAAGCGTTATCTTTCCGTTTTTGTTTCACGGCGTTCAAATTGTCAGTAAGCTTCGCATCAAATCCTGTCATGCGTCGTGGCGGTCAGGCAGGTTACCTCGTTACGCAGGTGTCTGCGGCGGGAGATTTCTCGCCGGTAGCGAGCGTCGTCCCCTGCCGCTCTGACCTTGGCCTCTCCCAATGCCTTAAGCAGTTCGGCGTTTAACGTTTCCAAGTCGCCCTGGGAAAGCTCCGAGAGCTCCAGGTCTGTTTTGATGTAAGAAACCTCCAGGTTCACTTTGTCATCGGCCGAGCCGCCTGCGAAGTGGCGGAAGCTGCCCTTGCCGCTCACGGCGGCGTGATAAAACTGCCCGTTGGCGTCCATGTACAGCCCTCGCTCTTCCATGTAAGGAACCCAGCCGTAGTAATAAGAACCCGGATCGATGCTTCTCTCGCCAAACTGAAACGGGATGATCTCCAGCAAATTCTGGGTGTCGTCGTAAAGAAAGCTCTGGCCAGAAGGCACGTTGTTGTCCCTGGAGGGCTCGGACACGATGTACTTTAAGGTGCGCCCAAACGCATACTTCAGGTCGCGCTTCGGAAAGAAAAGCATCTCTTGGATGTCCTCGATTAACTGCTCTCTTGTGTTCATAGTTTGTTCAGATATTCCCTCTGCATTTTGGGGCTAAGGACCCTCACGTTGCGCGGCGTCATTACCGCGTTGTCGCGTGGCTGCAATACTTGTAGGGATTTCTCCATACAACCACGTTATAGGGCCATTCTTTCCATTTCCAAATTGTTTCTAGTTCTGTCTGGCCGTGTTCTGTATTCATCAGTATCTTACTCAATTTCAATTGGTTACACCTGCATCTCGTCGGCCATCTCATAGGGTTTGCTCCTTGATTTCGGGTGAATCGCCTCGGAAAGAGCGGCAGAGGTGCCCGCGGGCTAGCCACTAATGAGCGAAGAGATCAGCAGGAGGAAAAAGGTCAGAGTTGACAGTAACACTGTCATAGTGTAACTTCTTTCCCGTGAACAAGACATTTTCGCTAGAAGAGCTCGCCGATGCCGTGAGGGAATGGTGCGACCAGCATCGCATCGTCCCGGCCAACGGCCAGGCCGCCGACCAGGTCAGCGAGCGGAACATCCGCTATTACCGTACGCTGGGCCTCCTGGATGCGCCGGTGGGCAGTTACGTGAAGAGCTTCAACGAGAAGCATCTGCTCCAGCTCTTGGCCATCCGCATCTACCAGGCCCAAGGATTGCCCCTGCGCAAGATCCGGGATGAGCTCTATGGCAAGAGCGAGGAGGAGCTGCGCCAGTTCACACGCACAGCGGCGAAGACCGGGGTGAAACTGGCTCCCGCCTTCGCCCCCCCCCTCGGCAGCCGAAAGCTGGCAGGTGGTGCCGCTCAGCGAGGATTTCCTGTTGGTCTCCCGGCAGGGTCAGCACCTGCCCGCCGGCGTGGTGCAGAAACTAAGGACCATGCTGGAGGAAGCTTTGTCGCATAAATCTGAAAACATCTATAACTGAAAGGAAAATCAATGCTCACGACTCGCGCCCGATTCGGACTGGTCCCCTTGACTTCTGAACCGGTTGAAAGCAAACGCACCATCTTGCCGCTCAAGTCGGTCCAGTGCCGGTTCCTGGTCCGCGGCGGTTTGGCGGAGGTGGAGATGACACAAGTTTATCGCCAGGAAAATGCGCAGGCCCTCGATTGCCAGTACCAGTTCCCGGTTCCGGCCGATGCTTCGGTGTATCTCTGCGAGGCGTTCGTCAACGACCGGGTCATTCGCGCCCAGGTGGAAGAACGGCAGCGGGCCCGGCAACTGGCTCAAGAGAAGAAACAAGCCGGCCATCGGGTGGCCCTGGTCGAAGCCCAGCGCGACAACCTTTTCACGTTGACCCTATCCAATCTCCAGCCGAACGACCTGGTCGAAGTGCGCCTGGCTTACATCCAGCCGCTCCGCCGGGTGGTCGACCGGTTTTCGCTGGAAATCCCATTTTGCCCGGGCATTCGCTACATCCCGGGCAAGCCGCTGTTGCGGTCGAACCGGGGCAAGGGCATTTTCGACGACACCGACCAGGTGCCCGATGCTTCGTTGATTTCCCCGCCCCGGATCGATGCCGGGCATCCCGATGCGGCCTTTATTGATGTGGAGGGCCTGATCGAAGCCCGGTTCGTGGAGCCCGGCAGTCTGGCATCGCCCAGCCATCACATCGAAGTCAACCAACTCAAAGAGATGGTTCGGGTAACGCTCAAGCGCAAGGACGACGTCCCTGACCGGGACTTGGCCTTGCGCTGGCAGGAGAAAGCCGCGGAGGCGCTGACACCCCGGGCCTGGCGCTGCCGCAAGGGGGAGGAAGCCTACGTGCTGATGGAGGTCCGTGCGCCGCGCGAGACTGTCGATCCGCAGGCGGCGCCACAGGATGTCTACTTCCTGGTGGACCGCTCCGGCAGCATGCAGGGGGAGAAATGGGAGAAGGCCGTCGAGGCGCTGCAAAGCTGCGTGTCGGTATTGGGCAGCCGCGACCGGGCGATGGTCACCCTCTTCAACAACACCTGCCGGGATTTCGCGGAGAAGCCGATGACATTCGCCGAGATCGCGGCCGACCCGAACTTCCAGGATCTGGCCCGTGGTGGCGCCGATGGCGGCACAGAGATGCTCCCGGCCCTGACCCACGTCCTGGACTTGGTGAAGAAGCACTCCGACGGCCGGCGCACGAATCTCGTGCTTATCACCGACGCCCAGATCGGGAATGAAGCCGGAGTCCTTGAGGCGATGCGGGCCATGCCGGCGGTGCCCGTGCATTGCTTCGGCATCGACATCACGCTCAACGATTCACTGCTGCTGGAACTTACGCGGCAGCAGGGGGGAACCTTCCATTCGCTCCATCCTTCCGATGATATTCGCGCGGCGGTGACCGCGCTGGGACGCACGCTGCGCCAGCCGGTGTTGCTGAACCTTCTGCCGGCGGAGGGATGGGAGCTGGCCACTGCCCGCATCCCCGACCTGTATGCCGGGCAAGTGTGTTATGTCAGTGCCCGGTCCCAGAACGGCGAGGTCCCTCCTGCCCTGCATGGCAAGGATACGCAGGGCAAGTCTGTGAGCATTAGCTTCGTAGCCGAAGAGGTCGGAAACCTTGCGGGGTATCTGCACTGGTGCAAGGGCCGTATCCAGGACTTGATCGTCCAGGGGAAACAGAAAGAGGCCATCGCCCTTTCGAAGAGCTCGAACCTGATTTGTCCCCTGACCGCTTTTGTGGCCTGGGACGAGAAAGAAAAAGTGGTCGTGGCCGAGCACGAATTGGTTCAACCCGCCTTGGCAGATTCGTCGATGCTTGGGATCGCATGCGCACCGCCGGCCTGCTACAGCCTCGCTGAATCCCTAGACGAGTCGTCGCTGGGTCTTGAGCGGAGGATTGGGCGAATGGCGGCCAGGCCCAGGCGCAAACAGGGATCCCTGGGGGCGGGCGGTCCGAAGTTGGACACTGCTCAACAGGAGGAGAGAATCAACCGGCTGTGCCACCTGTGCGGACGCCCGGAATGGGCGCGCGAATTCGAGCGTATTCTCAATTGGGTAAAGGCGGCGTCGGCCCCGAGCAAACGCCTAGAGCGCCTGCGCCTGTTAAACGAGTTTCTCTCTGAGCTTGAAGAACTGGCCGCGCGGTTACGCGATCACTCCGAACAGCTCGCACAAATCTACCGGGAAGTGGTGGACAGGTCCAAGGGGATGGCGGCCATGCTGGCGCACTGGGAAGACCACGCATACGCTGATCCCGCGCCGCTCAAAGACGCCTCGCAGGAAATGCGAATGGTCTTGAAGGCTATCGAAACCGCACTGATGCGTGCGCCAGAGCGTGCGCGACTCGAAACAGCATTGAAGGAGAAGTTGGCTGAGTTCATCAATCGGCATGCGGGACCAATCAAATCGACGACGAGCCTGGAGGAGAAGCTGACCTAGTTGTTTCTTCACTCCATGTGGCGGTAGCAAAGAAGGGATCGCCCGCGAAGCAGACCATCGCCAACCGGCGCAATGGAGCAGCGCTCCCGAGAGCGATCCAGGACACCTGAGCATGAAGGCGCCAGTAAATGCTGACGCACTCCTCCGCTGACTTGCTTCCATCGGAAGAAGCCTTTTACGCCGGGTGTCGCGGCGCCCTGGACGGCCGATACCGTGCAACTCTGGTTCCGCTTTGTTGTGCCAAAAAAGAACTTGTACTTCTCGGAAGAGGTCTCCAATATCGAGCATCAAACAGCGAATGAAATCGACAACGCGATAAGCAATGAAGCAATACACCCTCAAAGAGCGCGCACAGTTTTACACCAACGCGCACCCCAAATGGCCTCCGCTGCGAGCCGATGAACGCTGGCTGGACGGCATGTGGATCATGGGGAACAATTATCGGACGAGCGGTTACTATGGCGCTTACCCCCACACCTACCTGGAACGGATTGGCTCGCTCTTTCCAGATGCTGAGCGAGTGCTGCACCTCTTTTCAGGATCGCTGGCTCCGGGAGATTATGTCCGCTTCGATCGGCTCTTGTCGAAGAAGGCTGACGTAACCGGCGATGCTCACAACCTGTCGGCCTATTTCCCGAGCCGCAAGTTCGATCTCGTATACGCCGACCCGCCGTATTCGATTGAGGATTGCAACCATTACGGGTGCCCGATGGTGAATCGGAATAAAGTTTTGAGAGAGTGCGCCAAGATTTTGGAGCCCGGCGGCTTCATCGTCTGGCTCGACCAAGTGCTGCCCATGTTTCGCAAAGCGGAACTCCAAATGTGCGGCGTGATAGGCATGGTCAAATCGACCAACCATCGCTTCAGGGTAACGACGATCTTCGAGAGGGTCCAACCACACGCGTTGCCGGGCATTGCGACAGCGACCAACCGCGGCCGATCCGCCGGGGACGATAGTGAATTGTAGCTGGGCGCGGCCTCGGTATTGCGTGACGGTATAGATGGCCAGCGGCTTCCAGTTTGTCGGGTGCGCCGTGATGATCCTGATCCCCGGGACGAGCGTGCGGAGATTGAGTTGGCTGGTGACGCGGACCCATTCCCGCAAGAACTGAAGGCTACTTTGCCTTTGTTGCGGCGTGGCGTCGCTTGCGATGAAGGGGGGAGGATGGGGGTCACGGATGAAAAACTGCCTTTCTCCTGCCCCGTTTTGTTCTCATCCTATTCCCCATGAAAGTTGAAGTGATCACCACCGGTGGCGGTCCGTCACCAAAGCACGGCGACACCGTCACCGTCCATTACACCGGTTGGCTCACGGACGGCACCAAGTTTGACAGCTCGGTGGACCGGGATGAGCCGTTTGCCTTCGTCCTGGGAACTGGCCAGGTGATCCAAGGCTGGGATGAAGGGGTAGCGAACATGCGGGTGGGCGATAAGGCGCGACTGACCATTCCGCCAGAGCTTGCGTACGGCGAGGCAGGTTACTCAGGGGCCATTCCTCCCAATGCCACGCTCATTTTCGAGGTGGAATTACTGTCCATCTCGTGAGCACCCGTGAACGCGCGCGAATCCACCTCGTCTCCTCAGAAGGTCCCCGATACGCAACCAACCGCCTCAGGCGGGCCGCCACAGCCACCGCCCAAGCCCCCCAAGCTGACCGCCAGAGGCCAGCTGGATCCGGGAGAGCCCGGCAGGAGAGTTTTCGTGCAGGATTATGTCGTGGTCAAAGACTTGGCCCAACTTCTTGGATTAAGGCCATTCAAGGTCGTTGCCGACGTGATGGAGTTGGGCGTATTCAAGCACGCCGACGAGGCGATTGATTTCCCGACGGCCGCGCTAGTGGCTCAGAAACACGGATACGTGGCCGAAAGAGTTGTGTAGAATCGTAACGTTATCGTATCTCCCAGGGTATGACCTTCATAGTTGTCGATGTCGAAGCAGATGGGCCGATTCCGGCTGAGTTCTCCATGGTGTGCTTTGGGGCCGTCCTGTTCGACGAGGCCCTGGACAAATCGTTTTACGGCCAGCCGCGCCCGGTCTCGGATCGGTTTGTCCCGGAGGCGCTGGCGGTGAGCGGCTTTTCGCGCGAGCAGCATCTGGCCTTTGATGATCCGAAGAAGGTAATGGAAGCTTTCGCCGCCTGGATGGACGAGCATTCGAGAGGCCGGCCGGTATTTGTCTCGGACAACGTCGCGTTCGACTGGCAGTTCATCAACTACTACTTCCATCGCTTTCTCGGCCGAAACCCATTCGGCTTTTCGGGGCGACGAATCGGCGACCTTTATGCCGGCCTGGTGAAGGATGCCCATAAGGCGACCGAGTGGAAAAAGTACCGGGTCACCCTGCACACCCACAACCCCGTTGATGACGCCCGAGGCAACGCCGAGGCCTTGAGGAGATTCAAAGAACTGGGGCTCAAGATATGAGAGCCGGAGCAACGGGGTGCGAGCAGGCCTGCCGGTGGTTCACACCGGCATTGACTGACGGGATACGCTCACGGCGGAAGGCCTCTGAAGGGATTTCGAAATGAAGAAAGGCCAATTGATAAAGCAAATCATCGCCAGCCTGAGCGAAAGCGTTGGCCTTTTGGAGAAGGCCGCCCGGGCATCTCACGCAGAGGCGACGCACGAGAGCAGCAAGGCGGAAAGCAAATACGACACCCGCGGACTCGAAGCGGCTTATCTGGCCGGCGGCCAGGCCCGGCAGGCGAAGGAAATTCTGGACTCGATCGAGCTCTACGGCGCCCTGGCGACGAAGGATTTTGCTCCCGATGAGGCCATCGATCTAACTGCCCTGGTGGAATTGGACGCCAATGACACGCGCTCCATCTACTTCATCGGGCCGAGGAACGGCGGCTTGGAGATCGAACACCAGCGTAAGGAAATCACGGTGATTACGCCTCAATCTCCTCTGGGCCAGAACCTGATGGGCAAGAAAGCGGGCCAGAGGTGGACGGCCAAGCTGGGCGGTTCGGTCGCGAAGTATCACATTGTTTCGGTGTCGTGAGTCTCCTTTATCCGAGAATCCGCCCGAGCCTGCTGCTGCCGATGCTCGGGTATGCCGTGATGGGCGCCTTGATCGCTGGGCTCTACGGGGTTGTCCACGACCAGATCACCTACTCGATCTCACCTGAGTACTTCACCCGGCTGAAGTTCTTCCAGTTTCACTACGCCGACTTCGGCTTGCCTCCCCGGTATTTCGTCGCGGAGATTGGCTTCCTTGCGACCTGGTGGGTGGGTTTCATCGCCGGCTGGTTCCTCGGGCGGGTCGCGGTCCCTGGGGCCGCACCCGCCGAAGCGCGCTCCCGCTGCTGCCGGGGTTTTGCGGTCGTTCTGGCATGTGCTTTCGCCGCGTCGCTCGTGGGTTTTGGCCTGGGGGTGTCGCGTGGTCCCAATGCTGATCTTTCTGGGTGGCAGGAGTTCGCCTCTCGACTCGGGATTGTGGATTTGCCGAGCTTCGTCCGGGTTGCCTACATCCACAACGCGAGCTACCTGGGCGGCCTGATCGGCCTGGTGGTCGCTCTGGTTGATCTCCACCGGTCGAAGAGACAAGCCGACAAGGCCGGTGGCAGGCCGCCACCCCCAGCGCTTTAACGGCTTTGCGACCCAATTGAAAGTAGGACTCCTTCGTTTGGAACCCACGACTCGAGAAAAGCGCTGGCCAATCAGTCACTGCTAGCGAGCATCCGGGGACCACTGGGCAGGATCCTGTCGGTAATACCTTCTGAGTTCCTCGTAGAGCTCCGGATGTTTTTCTCGCATCTGAACTGCGCGTTCGAAAAAGGACTCCGTCGCGACGGCGAAGAATTCAGCCGGGTTTGTGGCGCCGTATCCATCCAGCACTTCGGCTTGGCCCTGCTGGATCTCGGCCCGAAGCTGTTCGTACTCGCGGCTCAGCACGCGCGCCCAGGCCCGGTATCGGCTTCTTTGCCTGAACCAGAAATCCTCGCTCCCCAGTACCGGGGCGCCGTCGGCCTTCCCGTCCTCAAAATCGAGTTGGTGGGCAAACTCATGCAAGACCACGTTGTGCCCGTCATCGGGGATGGTCGTGCCGTGTTCCACCGCGTCCCAAGCCAAAACGACCGCGCCGGAGTCCCAAGCCTCTCCCAGTCGGTTGTCGAATCTCTCCTCCATAACGGCTGCTCCCACGTGCCGGGTTGTTTTAACAAAATAGGCGGTGGGATAGACCAGAATCGAGCGCAGGCCCGGGTAATAGTCCGTATTGCGGTGCAACAGCAGCAGGCAAGCCTGAGCGGCAATGCAGACTTTCATCTCCTCGGTGATCTCCAGCCCTCCACAGCCTTCGAACTTCTTCTCAGCCAGAAAGACCTGGATGTGGCCCTGCAGCTCCTTCCGGTCCGCATCCGGCAAGCGCTGGTAGAGAGGGAACCGCTCCACGAGAATCCGGCTCCAATCCGGAGGGAAGGGCGTGGCCTTCAGCTTTTCCCTGCGTTGCTTATTCCACATCGTGGCGGATCAAGGTGCTCCTGGGAGCTGTCGATGTCGAGCTTGTCCGTCCCGGACGTAATGCAGGGAATCCCTTCGTACGGGATCGTTTGTCTGCCCTTTACTGACGTGGTGGCGATCGAAGGCGAAAGGCGATGAGGATTGCTCGCGCGAATCGTGGCACCCGAACCGCCCCTGACCGCGGGCCGTTGCTTTCTTCGAGCCTGTACGATAACCTTACCCCATCCAGATATGATGCTGTTCGGGAAATTGCGGATTCAACCGTGGGACAAGGACGACGAGCCCAGAACCCGGCTCGTTGTGGACCCCGCAACGCTGCGGTTCCTGTCGGCCCCTCCCTCTCCTCGAGACCCTCGCGATTGCGGATCAGAGGATGCGGAGTCCTGCGATCGGAAGCGGGACGACGGGCACCCTCCGCTTTCGGCGTGATGTAGAAGTCGCCGTCGCGCTGTTGGGGCAGCGGGTGCCGGGAATACCTCGAGCCACGGCCTCATGGGCATCCGCGCGCACGGCGCCAACAAAAAGAAGAAGACGCTGATTTTCGTGAACAATCGCCTGGAGGGCAATGCGCTTGAGACCATCAGTGCGATGATCGAAGCGAGTGCTTCATCATAACTGCCGTTTCCAGAAGTCGCCGACTTCTTCCTTCAGCCCGAAAGCATATCGTGTGAACTGGTTTTGAGGCCGGAACGTTCACGGTTGCCTGTAGTCCTCGGCCAGAAAGGGGAAAATCCCATCCTGATCCTTATATGCGACCGCGGCGCTTTGATCTGGTGCGGCGAAAGGCAAGGTGCGGCGTGCCTTGGCCTGCGAAAAACTGGTCACCGTCTCCAGATCGGCATTCCGCATTTCCAAGTCGCAAGCGAAAGCCAATGGCTTTGTCTGTTCGCCGATCCAGGCGACAAACCCTTCGGTATCGCCCTCAAACAGCTTCGCTAAAACCAGATCCACCCCACTGTGGCTTGCCTCGATAGTCGCGATCGCCCCCAGTCGTCCGTGCAACCAACCTTGCGGCATGGCGGCTGATCCCAAGGCCGGATTCAGCGCATACCAAAGGAGGCGCACCAGGGCGGCACGCAAAAAGACCGCCCCGCTGCCGAACGGTCCGAAAACCTGCCAGCCGATGGCAGGCGTTTCAGAGATAGCCATCTCCAGCGTCCATCCTGCCCAGCGCCAGACCAGAAAACGGGGCGTGGCGGGCCAGACGCCGGCGCGATTAAACTTGGGTTTGAGCGCTCGCAGCAGTTCAGCTTCCCTGGCGAGCGCCGCCAACTCATCCGTGCATTCCTGAAATTCAATTCGTGCCACCTGCCGCAACAAACGAAGATGGCGGCGTCCCATCCGATCAGGGTTGGCCACACGATAATGGCCCAGCCGCTGCCGCAGGTTTTTGGCTTTCCCCACATAAAGCACCAACCCGGTGGCATCTTGCATCAGATAAACCCCGGGGCGATCGGTCAGCTGCCGGAAGAACTCCGGGCCCAACCGCTCGACGAGCGGCCGCGGATCTGGAAACAGCAATGTTTGTGACGCCGGCATGGGACAATGTAACGCCAGTGACTCGGACAACGGACGTCCTGTTCACTTTCATCGCAAAAGGATGTCGTTGACACGGGCCTAAATAGTAATAGTGTATATCCATACAGTATGCAACCACTCACTGCCAAACAACGGGCGCTGGCCGACTTCATTGAAAGTCATAGGCGCGAGCACGGCAGCGCGCCAACCTATCAGGAAATCGCGGATCATTTCCGTTTTCGCAGCGTGAATGCGGTGACCAGCCACATCCGCCTTCTGCGGCAGAAAGGTTATCTCGCATCTGATTCCGGCAAGACGCGTTCGCTCCGGATTATCTCCCCGCTGGCAAAGCTGCGCGGCCGTATCGTGGACATTCCCCTCCTGGGTGCCATCCCGGCTGGTTTTCCTGAAGCGGGCGAGCCAGAGGCAGAAGGCTGCGTCTCGGTGGACATTGGCAGCGTCGGATTTACGCCTACTCGGAATACGTTTGCGGTACGCGTTCGTGGGGTCTCCATGATTGGACGCCACATTCTCGATGGAGATCTGGTGGTTTTGGAGCGGGGACCAGACCCTCGCCATGGTCAAGTCGTCGCCGCACTATTGGATGGGGAACGCACGCTCAAGACCTACGTGGTCAAGAACGGCAAACCTTATCTGAAAGCCGAGAACCCAAAATACCCCGACCTCATCCCAGCGCAGGAGTTGGTGATTCAGGGTGTGTTCAAAGCCTTAATCCGAAAAGCGGACTGATCCATGTCTGCCAAAAGTGGCAACGTTCTGGCCGAGCTTCGTCGCCTTTCCAATCCCACGAATGTGGCGGGTATGGCTCGCTTCGGCATTGTCGGCCGGAACCTGCTGGGCATTTCAGTGGTCCAACTGCGAGCTATCGCCAAGCGGACTGGCCGGGATCACGCGCTTGCCGAGAAATTGTGGGCCTCGGGGATTTTTGAAGCCCGCATCCTCGCGGCGTTTGTGGCCGAACCCGCACGGCTAACCCGGCGGCAGGCCAATGCCTGGGCGAAGGATTTCCAATGCTGGGCGGATTGTGATGGCCTGTGCATCCACCTTTTCCGCAAGACCCCGTTTGCTCACGATCTGGCGGTTGCTTGGAGCGGTCGCCAAGAGGAACTGGTCAAACGCGCCGGTTTTACGATGATGGCGACTCTGGCCGTGCATGATAAAGCTGCCGGTAACGAAGTCTTTCGCGGTTATCTGGGCCGGGTTCACGGGGCAGCCACCGATGAACGGCACAATGTAAAGAAGGGGGTTAACTGGGCGTTGCGCCAGATCGGAAAGCGAAACCCGATCCTGAACCGGGAAGCCATCCGCATGGCCAAACGCATTCGGGATAAGGATTCAAGGGCGGCCCGGTGGATTGCCGGTGACGCTCTGCGAGAATTGCAGCGATGGAAACCTAGATGATTTCCAATGTCCCGGAGCATTGTGCATCTGGACGCCGATGCTTTCTTCGCGTCCGTCGAACAAGCCGCCGACACTCGGTTGCGAGGCAAACCCGTCGCGGTTGGCGGTGAAAGCCGGGGCGTCATCGCCTCGGCATCCTACGAAGCACGCAAGTTTGGCATCTATACTCCCATGCCCACAGCGCAGGCCCGGAGGCTCTGCCCCAAGCTCATCGTGTTGCCGGGCCACTATGATCTCTACGAGGAGTTTTCCAACGGGATGTTCGCTTACGCCTACGACTTCACCCCGGATGTGGAGCGGACCTCGATTGACGAGGGATACTTTGACCTGACGGCCAACCACAAAAAGCCGGCGGTCGAAATTGCCCTGACGATCAGCAAAGCCATTCGTCAGTCCCTGAAAATCACGGTGAGCGAGGGGGTCGCCTCGAACAAACTCATCAGCCAGATCGCTTCCAAGTTGAACAAGCCTGCGGCGTTTGAAAGTGTGCCTGGAGGGCAAGAAAAGCAGTTCATCCAACCGCTGCCGAATCGCTGGCTGCCGGGAATCGGACCGAAAACGAGCGCCCGGTTGAATGCGGCCGGACTGGCCAAAATCCATCACGTGGCCGCCACGCCGGTTGAAATGCTGGAACTGGTGCTCGGCCGTCAGGCGGTAACGATCCGGCAGTTTGCCCACGGAATTGATGAGCGTCCACTGGTCCCGGCTCGTGAACCCCAAAAAACCTTCAGCCAACAGGAGACATTCGCCAGCGACCTGACGGACGAGGAATACATCGCCGCCACGCTGCGCCGGATGGCGGACGACCTCTTTGCCAAGGTGCGGGCCGAACAACGGACGATCCGCACGTTGACCGTGACGGTGCGCTACAACGACCGGGCGGAAGATCAGGTCAGCGAAAGCTTGTTGGAACCGACGGATCTGGAAACGGAGGTATATGACCGGCTTCAGGCGATGCTGAAAAGAGCCTGGAAACGCCGCGTCAGCCTGCGTTTGGTCTCGCTAAAGTTGTCAAATCTCTACGACGGAAGGTTCCGCAGCGACCTCCCGCTGACCGTCCCCATGCAACGCCTCGGTGCCCAATCGCGGCTGGCCGCCGTCGTAGATGAACTCCGGTCGTCGCATGGTCGTTCCATCATCCTCCGGGGCCACGATTTCCGCCTCTTGAGTCCGCCCACCGAAGCGCTCGCGGCCAGCGCGAACCAGCTGCGGGGCCGCCGTCCGATCATTCCGGCAAAGCTGGAAATCACCACTTACGTTCCGTTACGCACGCACAGCCATTACTCGTTTCTCGACTCGACACTTTCGCCACAAGCCATCGTAAACCTGGCGAAGCAGCACGGCATGTCTGCCGTGGCACTCGCCGACACCGGCAATCTCCACGGGGCGGTTGAATTCGTCCAGGCTGCCCGGCAGGCGGGCATCAAACCTATTGTCGGTGTGGAATTGAGCGTGGCCGAGAATCCGTTGCTCCTCTACGTCGAATCATCGCGTGGCTATGCTAATCTTTGCCGCCTGCTTTCGCGGCACGCCGACCTGACGGTCAAAAACGCGGAGGAATCTTCCGTTGCCGACCAACAACGACGGCCTTACCGACTCGGTGAATTTACCGGTTTCACCGAGGGATTGATTGCGGTCAGCCCGGACGAACGGTTGGCGGTAATGTTCAAGGGCAGTTTTTATCACTTGGTGACGGCTGCGAAGGTTAATTCGCCGGCCGTGGCGTGTCCCGCGATTCACTATGCCGCGCCCAGCGACCGACAAAGATACGACATCGTGCAAAGCATTCGCACGCTTACCCTGTTGCAGGAGGAACATCCGGGGAAGCGAAAGAACGGACGTCTGCACTTTCGGTCCCCTGCGGAAATGAGCCACGCGTGCAAGGACCATTCTGATTGGCTTCGCCTCACGAGTGAAATTGCCGAGCGGTGCAATTTCGAGCTGCCGTTCGGCAAACCACAATTTCCTGCCTATAAGCCTCAGGACGGTTCGCCGCCCAGCGAGTTTTTGCGCCAGCTCGTGCTGAAGGGTTTGCGCGACCGCTACGGCCCCCAGTCTGAGAAATTCCGCGCCCAGGCAATGGAGGAACTCGGGATCATCAATGAGGTTGGTTACGAGGAATATTTCCTTATCACCTGGGATTTTCTACAGGAATGCAAGCGCCGCAACATCGGATGGATCACGCGGGGGAGCGCGGCGGACAGCCTGGTCTGCTATTGCCTCGGGATCAGCGGTGTGTGCCCGATTCGCTTCGACCTGTATTTCCGCCGGTTCCTGAACAAGGAACGCATGGCGTTGCACAAGCTGCCCGACATCGACATCGATTTTGCCCACGATGTCAAAGACGACGTGGTCCAACTCATCTTCGAGAAATATGGCCGCGATCATTGTGCGGTCGTGGGCGGCTTTTCCACCTTCCAGGCGCGCAGCGCGTTCGCGGAAGTGGCCAAGGTGCTCGGGGTATCGGAACGCGACGTGCGCAAGTTCACGGAACACTTTCCGTGGGGTTTCGGCGGTGGCTGGGTGCCCGACGGGCCTGCTCCTAAAGGAGGTGCAGGTTTGATCGAGTTGCTACGCGCGGGCCCCGAAACACGCGGCTTGCCGCTGGACGAGGAGCCCTACAAAACCGCCATTCAAATGGCGGAGTTTTTGGACGGCATGCCCCGCTATCCGAAGATGCATCCGTGCGGATTGGTGTTGTCGCGCCAGCCGCTGCACGAGCTCACGCCCACCTTCATCGCCAGCAAGGGCTACGCGACCACCCACTTCGACATGGATTCGGTCGAACCCATCGGCCTTGTCAAAATGGACATCCTCGCCCAAGGCGGCTTGGCGGTCATGCGGGACGTGAAGGCCAAGCTCGACGCGCGAGGCGTCGAGGTTGATTTGGAGCGGTGTGTGGCTCGGCAGAAGACGGATGGCGGGTTGTTACGGGGCGATCCCACGGCAGCAGAGCCCTGGTGCGATCCGGAAGTCTGGAAGATGATCGCCGGTGGCCACGCTCGCGCCGTGCATCACATTGAAAGCCCCGCCATGACCAGCCTGTGCCGCATGTGCAATGTCAGCGAAATTGACGGGCTCGTGGCTATCGTCAGTGTCATCCGGCCGGGGGCGGCCAATGAAGGCAAGAAGGGGGCATTTACGCGGCGTTATCAAGGAATGGAGCCGATCACCTACCCGCACCCCTCGCTCGAACCATGTTTGCGCAGCACCTACGGCTTGGTGGTTTACGAGGAACACATCTTGCAGATCTGTGAAGCCTTCGCCGGCCTGCCTCCAGGTCGGGCCGATGTTTTGCGTCGCGCCTTGAACAAACAGAAGCACGCGGTGATCGAGGAAATCCGCGGGGAGTTCTTCGCTTCTGCCCTTTCGCGAGGTCATTCGCCCGAGAAGACCGCTGAGGTTTGGGGGTTGGTTACGGGTTTTGCTGGTTATGCCTTCTGCAAGGCCCACAGCACGGCCTACGGAGTTGAGGCGTATCAATCTGCGTGGCTCAAGCGGTACTATCCAGCGGAGTTCATGGCGGCGGTGCTCACCAACGGCAAGGGATTCTATCACCCGCTGGTCTATGTCCTCGAAAGCCATCGGCTCGGATTGAAATTCCTGCCGGCATCGGTAAACGAGCCCGGTCCAGCATTCGTTCCGCACGGAGACTCCATCCGTGTCCCGGTGACGCGGGTGAAAGGGCTCACGACCCGCACGACGGACGCGATGATTCAGGCGCGGGAACGCGGAGTTTTCGCCTCGTTGTCGGATTTCTTCCACCGGGTGGCTCCTGCCGCGGAAGAGTTGGAAGCCATGATTCGCACCGGCGCTTTCGACGAGTTTGGCGAAACGCGCACCCGCCAATTTTGGCAGGCCCAGCATCTCATCAACACCTTCTCGTCACATGGCGAACCGAATCAAGGCTGGCTCATCGCACCGCCCGGACTCGATCAACTCGTATCAGTTCCACTCGCGGAACCCACTCGTAGAGACATGCTGGAGGCGGAGACGGAATTGTTCGGCTTCGCTGTCGGCGGCCACCCGCTGGAGTTGTTTTCCCACGTGGCGTGGGACAGCTACTGCCCGGTGAATCGGCTTGGCGAGTTTATCGGGGAAACCGTCACGACGTGTGGGCTCGTCGTGGAGCAGCGCACGCACCACCAGATCACTGGTGAGCCGATGAAGTTTCTGACGCTGGCAGACTGGACCGGTATGGTTGAGACTGAGCTTTTCGCGCAAACCTATAAAAATTACGCCTTGGCGACCGTGCGGTATCCGGTCCTTGAAGTTACGGCGACAGTCGAACCGTTCGAGAACGGCCGCGGCTTTAGCCTGCGGGCATTGGCCGCGAGGAACCCGCGGACAAGAGGCTTAACCAGTCCTGAGGACCGACAATAAATTCCTCGACTGGTTAACCGTGGGGCTGGACCTTTGCTTGCATGTCTGAAAGTGGCAGCCCGAAAAAGATAACGATCCACACGGACGGGGCCTGTGACGGAAATCCCGGACCGGGTGGTTGGGCGGCACTGCTTCGGTACGGTGATCACGTGCGAGAACTCGCCGGGGGCGAACCGGCCACCACCAACAACCGAATGGAACTCCAGGCAGCTATCTCCGGCCTGGCGGCGCTCAAAGAAGATTGCGAAGTCGTGCTCTTCACCGATTCTGAATACTTGCGGCAGGGCATCACAGAATGGTTGCCGCGGTGGAGAACCAACAACTGGCGTACGGCGGATCGAAAGCCTGTGAAGAACGATGACTTGTGGCGACAGCTTTATGAAATGGCGTCACGGCATCGAGTCACTTGGCAGTGGCTCAAAGGTCATGCGGGCCATCCCGAGAATGAACGGTGTGATCAGCTTGCACGTGATCAAGTCGTGAAGATTCGCCGTCATCAGACGCCCGAAAAACTGGCCGCACTCCGGGATGCTTTTATTGCCAGTAGAGGCCCAAACCGGACCCAGGGCAGCCTGCTTTGAGAAGATTGCTGGAGATACCGATCGGTATGCATGGCTTTGTTGAAGGTAATTGTCCTGCGCGGACGAAGCAACCCAAACGTCCCGCTGGCGGGAGTTTGTCCAGGAGCTCAAGGATTCAGACGGCGATTGAACCAAGATTTGGTGGTTTTGGGGGTTCTCCAGGGCTGTGGAGAGCGTTGCTACCTGGCATTTCTTGGTTCACTTGGTTCGCAAACTCGGCCTACAAATACCCAGCGCCGCCCCCTGCGCTGAGCCTGGATGTTCTTGTTGGCTTTGAAGTTGCTCGTTTCAGGCGGCAATTATAGCGGGCGCATTGTTGGCCATTTTGTCCGATTTCTGGACAGAGGTGTCCACATGGGCGACAGGAACGGCTGGGTTAGAATTCTGAAGGAAATCGACAAATGAAAACAGGGACCGTGCACGGTGGCAGGGCAGAGCGCTATGGCTGAACTTGAGAGGGTACAAGAAGGTCGAGGCCAACGATTCGTGTCAATGAACTCAAGGTTAAAACAAAACGGAGTGGATGTGTAGTGTTGGAGACGCATTTCATTCCCGCTGTCAATCCGGCTTCACGACGTTTGATGGTTGTCATGCACGGGTTAGGCGACAGTCTGGAGAGCTACCGGATGTTGCCGACCGAAATCGGCCTGCCGTGGTTGAACTACCTTTGGGTCAACGCGCCCAACCCTTACGTCACGGGGTTTTCGTGGTTTGACTTCCCGGGCGATCCTGCGCCGGGCGCGGAACAAAGTTACATCCAGTTGCGCCAGTTGCTGGATGCTCAGCGGGAACGCGGCTTTCCGACCGAACAAACGGTGCTGTTCGGGTTCTCTCAGGGTTGCCTGATGGTGTGGGAGGCTGGCGTGCGTTACCCATACCGCTTCGCGGGATGCATTGGCGTCAGCGGATTCATGCGCGAGCCCGGCCAACTGCTGAAATTGCGGTCGTCGGTCGCCGTCGAACAGCGGTTTTGCATAACCCACGGCATGATGGATGATCTCATCCCCATCGAAGAATCCCAGAAGCAGGTCGAGTTGGTGCGGAAGGCCGGGCTTCAGGTGGAATGGAAAGAAATCGTCAAAGGCCACACCATCGATCCCTTCGGTGAGATGATGCTGATTCGGCGGTTCATCGAGCGGTGCTTTAACCAGTCCCCGCAAAGCTTCCAGAAAGTCATTTGATATGGATACGGCTCTTGCCCCTACCTCGCGGAAGTCTTCATCCAAGCCGGTCATTTTTGCCGTCAGCGGGGACGAAGACATGGCTGACTTCTATCGCGCGGCCTTGGAACATTGCGTCAAACCCGAACCCGAGGTGCATTGCTTTCTTCGTGCCGAAGTCGCTTTGAGGGCAATTGAAAGCGCGAGCAGACAGCCAGACTTGCTTATCAGCCACTATCTGTTGCATTCCAAGAAGGACTCTTCAATGACAGGACTGGAACTGATTAAGCGATGCAAAGAAGCCGCGCCCAAACTGAAAACCGTTCTGGTCAGCGGCCTAGATCTCAAAGAGATCAAGCAACTCCTCGAAGTCTCAGACACCCAGCCCGACGCCTTCCTCCACGTGCCATTCGATCCCGAGCATCTGGCAAGCGTGGTTGAGCCCTTGTTCCACGGCGACGCCCGTTCGGCAGGACAGATAACGCAATGAGCAAAGAACCAGCAGAAACCATTACACTGACAGCGCGGCAAGTCGCCCTGGTTCATGACTTCATATTCGGGCCGCAACACAGGTTCGATGATAGATCTGTATGCATCATTGGCTATATGGAATTGTTCTCCCGGGTTCAGGATAAAAGGCCGTCACTTCTCAAGAAGCTATCTGGTTGCTTGACTATTCGGTGGTGCGCTCCGCCGCATGAGGCATTCCGTAGGGCAGGTAGCCCTTGTCCCGGGCAAAATTGTAGTAACCGATGATCGCATCCCGGTGATGGTTTTTGTTCCCGGCCTTCCCGCCCTCAAAATCGAGTTGGTGGGCAAACTCATGGAAGACCACGTTGTGCCCGTCATCGGGGATGGTAGCGCCGTGGTTCACTGCGTCCCAAGCCAAAACGACCGCGCCGGAGTCCCAAGCCTCTCCCAGTCTGCTGTCGAATCTCTCCTCCATAATGCCTACTCCGACGTGCCGGGTTGTTTTAGCAAAATAGGCGGTGGGATAGACAAGAATCGAGCGCAGGCCGCGGTAATAGTCCGTGTTGCGGTGCAACAGCAGCAGGCAAGCCTGGGCGGCGATGCAGACTTTCATCTCCTCGGTGATCTCCAGCCCGCCACAGCCTTCGAGCTTCTTCTCAGCCAAAAAAACCCGGATGTAGCCCTGCAGCTCCTTCCGGTCCGCATCCGGCAAGCGCTGGTAGAGGGGGAACCGCTCCAGGAGAATCCGGCTCCAATCCGGAGGGAAGGGCGCGGCCTTCAGCTTTTCCCTGCGTTGCTTATTCCACATCGCGGCGGATCAAGGTGCTGCTGGGAGCTGGCGATGTCGAGCTTGTCCGTCCCGGACTACGCGTTTGAGCGGGTCCGCAGTCGCTGGCGGAATTGACTCCGCCTTCAAAAGGAGCAAGCTGCTGCTCCATGGAACTCGACTTTGACGGCCCCTTTGCCGACCGCGCGTATCCGATTCTGGCCAGCCTGGTCGTGCCGCGGCCGATTGCCCTGGTGACCACGATCAGCCCCGGGGGAAAGGTCAACGCGGCGCCATTCAGCTTCTTCAACGTGCTGGGGGCGGAGCCGCCGATTTTGGCGGTGGCGCCTGGTGATCGCGACGACGGCACCCCGAAGGACACCGCCAGGAATATCCGACTCACCCACGAGTTTGTAGTCAACCTGGTGGACGAAGCTCTGGCTGAAGCGATGAACAAATGCGCGGCTTCCTTGCCGTATGGTGAGGATGAATTGCAGCATGCGGGGCTGCACCCCTGTGCATCCTCGGTAGTAAAGCCCCCGCGCATCGTCGAAGCGCCGGTGAGCCTCGAGTGCAAGGAGTGGGGCACGCTGCACATTGGCGACAACCGCGTGGTCATCGGCCTGGTGAAGCGGCTCCACTTGCGCGATGAGCTTTTCGACCTGGAGAAGAAGCGGGTGCACAGCGACCGTTTGTTTCTTATCGGTCGCATGGCCTCGCCGCACTGGTATTGCCGAACCCGCGACCGCTTCGAACTGATCCGGCCAGACTGATTTGTCACCTGATGAAAAGGGCATAAACCGTTTACAAAAATACTAACCAAAGGACAATCCGATGAATCGCAGAACGTTTGTGAAGACCCTGCCGGCCTTAACGGTATTGGCCAGCACCAGCGCCACTTTCGCCCAGGACACCCCCAAGGCCGAGATTCAGTTGAAGGTGATCACCCTGCCGAAGCCCGAAATGGACGGCGGCAAGTCGGTCCTGGCGGCTCTCAAGGAGCGAAAGACCACGCGCAATATCAGCGCCAAAGAACTCCCCCAGCAGGTCCTGTCAAACCTGCTCTGGGCAGCCTTCGGCGTGAACCGGGAGAAAGGCTCATTCGGCAAGCCCGGCCGGACCGCGGCGTCGGCGAGCAACTCACAGGAAATCGATCTGTACGTTGCGCTGCCCGGTGGGGTTTATCTGTACGAAGCCGTTCCTCACCGACTGGCACCCGTAGTGGCTGGAGACTTGCGAGGTCGGGCGGGGCGAGGAGCGGCCGCGGCCGCTCCGGTTAATATCTTCTATGTCGTTGATCTCACCAGATATGACACCGGGCCCGGTCAGCCCGACCGCCGGATCGGGGACCCGGAGGTTCAAAAGTCCTATTACTACACCGATACTGGGCTCATTGCGGGAAACGTCTATTTGTTCGCCGCGTCGCAGGGGCTGGCGGCCTGGTTCCACAACTGCGACAAGGAAGCGGCGGCGAAGGAATTCAAACTGCGACCCGAACAGCGTGTGCTTTTTGCCCAGACGGTAGGCTATCTCGGTTAGATACTCTCGTTCACGCATCAACCAATCCAGATATTTGAATTTAAGATATACGCACCCCTAAAGATATAAGTGGACAAGATTAGGTGGTGTGTAGTAGTCTGTGCGCACGTTCGATGAAAACTTGCATGAACATATTAGTCTCGATTTGGCCGACGACGTCGGTCGCGGAAGCGACACGTCATAGTCGGACCAGCCGGGGTCATGTGTTCTACCTCGGCCTATCCAGGGCGTATCGCGGGCAAGAGCCCAAAACCGGTTTGGATAGATTGAAGGTGAGCAGGTAAACGAACCAAAAGGATTTCTCGACCCTGCTTACCGGAATGGAAGCAGGGTTTTTTGTTTACCCATGCAGAACCGAAACAGAAAGCGAACTCGATAACGAAAGGCAAAGCACTGTGAGACGAAACGAAGACGGCATCTAGATGATGTCACCTGGCACAAAGCATAGAAAGGCGCGGGAGAGCCGAGGTTCTCCGCCGGTGGGGTCTGCCCACGGGTCGCCAACAAGCGCGCCGGATGAATTACGCCGGATTTTACATTTTAAGGGCTTCGCAGGAGGTGTGCCCCCAAACACCGAAAGAACCACCGTGAAACCGTGGGTTGGTATCGCAAGATAGCAAGAGGTGTTTGTTCTTTGTTGAAATGGCATGGGCCGGGAGCGTGATTGCTCCCGGCCCTTTTACTTTCCTGCGGCTGTGATTTAACAGCAGAATGTCTCCCCGCCATGGAGGATGTCCGGGTGCAACTTCCGGCAGCCGCACCAATTTCCATTAAGCCGCGCACCAGCTTGTGCAGCAGAGTCTCCAAAACTCAGCTTGCCTGGGGCAGCACCAGGGCGGCTTGCCAATTACCATTTCGGGGTCGTGGCAGACAAGCAATGCACTTGCCCTGCAAGCAAGCTCATGCGGGAGCGTTACCCGCCGACTCCACCAATTTCAACTGCGGGGAACTCGACTAAAGCACAGAGGACGGTCTCATAAACCGTTTTAGGCCGGTGTAATTCCTGCCCCCGCTACCAATTTGGGGAGGTGTTCCGGCTGCCGGTCTGTAAAACCGGTGTCGCAAACAACTGTCGGAAGTGACGACTGGAGCATTACCAGCACCTCCCACCATTTCGGATCCGTAGCTCAATTAGCGGAGCAACCCGTTGTCTGCGGGAAGGCTGAGGGTGCGAACCCCTTCGGATCCGCCATTTTCCAGCGCGTAGCGTAGCAGCCAACGCACTCGGCTTGGGACCGAGGGATCGCAGGTGCAAATCCTGCCGCGCTGACCATTTTCCAATGCTGCCGTGGCCGAGATAGAGAGGCATTCGTCTTCTAAACGAACCGATGCAAGTGCGAGTCTTGCCGGCAGCGCCAATTTCAAACTGCCAGGTGGTGTCAAAGTAGCACGACGGTTTGTTAAACCGCACGGTGTTGGTGCGAGTCCAACCCTGGCAGCCATTTTCAGGGTGTAATGTCAGCAGCAGACGGCCTCGTTCGGAACGAGGAGGTCGCAGGTGCAACTCCTGCCACCCTGACCATTGCGGATGGTTGGCAGAGCAGTAATGCCCCGGTCCCGAAAACCGAGTGAGCCTCCGGGCTGCGTGGGTGCAATCCCTACACCATCCGCCACTTTAACCCTCAACCTCAGGAGACCAATATGACCATTGCCCCATACATACCACAGTGGCTGCAGAACAGATTACACAAACCTGCTCCGCAGAAGCTTAAAGCCGTCGCCAAGAAGGACCGCCAAGTCCTTCCGATGTTCCCGAAGCCGAAACGCCCGCCAACCCCCTGGCAGGACGACGCCGGTGAAGCACGGTTTCGCATTTATTGGCGCATGTAACCCGGCAGCCGGCGTTGCTGGATGAAATTCAAACATCGAGGGGTATCCTCCAACGGGCACCTCTCGAACCATTTTTCGTCCTGTAGCTCAATAGCAGAGCACCCGGTCGATAACCGGAAGACGCAGGAGCATTACCTGCCGGGACGACCAGCCTTCGCTCGCTGAGCTTCGGCTTGGCGAGCCATTTCCCCGAGTAGCTGAGGCAGATTAGCGCCCCCCTGAAGAGGAGGAGACGTTGGTGCGATACCAACCTCGGGGACCATTTACACGCGGAGTGCGGAATGAGGAATTCCGAGGCAACCCGCCCTGCTGAAACCCCAATCCCGGCGTGCCGGGGAAGAAAGGAAGCATGACCACACTTACGAAAAGCAATGTGCGCCTTTTCGTTTCGGCCAAGAGCTGGGTCGAAGGCGAGGCGCTTCGCCAGCTCTATGCTGCGGCGAACTTTGATGGGATGCGCCTGGCAGTCGGTTTTCCGGATTTGCACCCGGGCAAACGCAGCCCGGTGGGTGCGGCCTTAGTAACCGAGGGGCTCATCTACCCTTACCTCATCGGCGGCGACGTCGGCTGCGGTATGGCCTTGTTCAAGACCGACCTGGTCCAGCGCGACATCAAGCTCAACCGTTGGGCCGATCTACGCTTCGACCTGGAACATCCCTGGGAGGGCGAGATGCGAGAAGTTCTTGCTGCATCGGAACTTGAATCCACGGAATTCGACCAGGCCTTGGGAACGCTTGGTGGTGGCAACCACTTTGCGGAGTTGCAGATGGTTGACGAAGTGCTCGATGCAAGGGCATTCAGGCTCTTCGGCTTGGGGAAGCAGCAACTGGTTGTGCTGGTCCACAGCGGCTCGCGCGGTTTGGGTGAATCCATCCTGCGCGACTATGTGGCCGAGCACCAGGCCAGTGGCTCGGATGCCGAGTCCTTTGCCGCTGCGAGCTACCTCCGCGATCATGACGAGGCCGTGCGCTGGGCCAAAGCCAACCGCGCGCTCATCGCACGGCGTTTCGTCGAGGCAGTGGGAACTCAAGCCGAGAGCCTCTGGGACGGCTGCCACAACAGCATCACTCGTCGGGAGTTCGAGGGTGAAGTTGTTTGGATTCACCGCAAGGGTGCGGTGGCGACCGAAGGTGAACCGGTCATGATCCCGGGCTCGCGCGGGTCGCTCAGCTACCTGGTGAAGCCGATCGGCGATGGCGAAAGCCATGCCTGGTCGCTGGCTCACGGAGCCGGCCGCAAGTGGGCGCGGAGCGAGACCCGTCTGCGCATGCGCGAACGATTCGGGATGCATCAGTTGACCCAGACGCCGTTGGGCGGCCGGGTCATTTGCGGCGAGCGGGACTTGCTCTATGAGGAGGCTCCCGCCGCTTACAAGAACATCGAGGACGTGGTGCAGGATCTCGTAGATGCCGGACTTGTTTCGGTGATCGCGACGTTCCGGCCGCTCCTCACCTACAAGACGCGCGCGCACCTGCGCTAACGCGTCCATCACCGCCATGGAGGATCCGAGACCACAGGGTTAAGGCTTGCCCGTGAGCAGCTACCCCGTGGGCCTCCTCCTCGGCGCCAGGTTTCGTCCGTGAATGCAAAGCAGCTCGAGCAGCCGGCCTTTCAAGTCGGGCCTAATCGGTGCGAGTCCGATCACGGATGCCATTGCCCCCAAGGTGTAAGAGAATGTGCATGCCTCTCTGCGAAGGAGGAGGTTCGTGGTGCGAGTCCACGTGGGGGCACCATTTTGATGGTGGCCATGATGTAACAGCAGCATCACGCCCCGTGAAGGCGTTTGTGCCGGTGCGAATCCGGTTGGTCACCCCAATTTCGATGGGCCGCAGTTGATCGGTTAATCGCCGACTTTGTTCGCGAATAGCGAACGGTTCAAGGACGCCAGAGGCAAACAACGCGGGCGGATGCGCAACCATCCACCCGCAAGTGGTTTGCGTTGTCCGCTATGACGCCATCAGCTCACAGCTAAATCACGATATACAACATTTATGTTGTAAATTGTGAATAGATGGCTTATTCATTACACAGTGAAAACCGAGATTCAGGAAACAGACAGATTGCAGAAGGTCGTCGCCAGATTGGTGGCGACCAGTCCGGCTGGAGTTAATTTGCTGCTGATCGGCGGATTCCGGTATCGCTTGCTCGACAATAGCCAGCGCTTCTCAGTGGACATTGATTATCATTGGGGAGGGGATCTGGAGGCAAAACAGCGGGAGCTACTCAGTCTTTGTCAGCGGATCATTCTGGGCCAAGTCCGTCGGGAACTCGGTTACGAAGGTTCAGCCTCTGCCCGCACCGGGCCTGACGCAGATTCACCCAACGCAAGTTTCGTCGATCTTCGATTTTGGAAAGGCGATCTCCACATTGAAATCCCGCTGGAGATCACTCAAATCGTCTGCCTGGATCCGCCAACCATCCGAACGGCGGGTGGAACGGTACATCCGACGCCTTCAGACGCCGACCTGATCGAGAGCAAGGTCATCGCGGTCCTGAACCGGATATTCCTCCAGCACCGTGACTTGGTGGATATTTTTCTTTACGGAGACAAGCTGCGTCCGGATTCAGCCGCTCGGCTGAAGCAGAAGGTGGCGAAAATGGAACTCCGCCCGGAGAGTGTCGCTCGGAGGTTGAAAGACCTGCAGGAAAACCGGGACTACCACGCGGCCGCCATTCAGAAGGTCATCGACGAGCAGATGGATGCAACCGTGGCGCAACAGATGAATGCCGGGGGAGGTGGCAGAGCAGTTCTCGACGCAGCCCTGAATCTGGTTCTGCGGGTTTGTCCACCATGAAAACTTTGGAATGGCAAAACTTCTTCGCTGAACAGAGGGCCCTGCACGGGAAGGTGGTTTTCTCCGTTGCGGAGCTCGCGAACGCGGCACAGACCACGCTCCACGCGGTTAATACCGAGCTCGGCCGTTTAGTGCGGCGCGGTATCATCCATCGCTACGCCCACGGGCGGTACGGTCCAAGCCAGGGAGTGGAACCTGAAGCCATCCTGGCGGCGGTCGATCCGGGCGCCTACATCACTGGCTTTTACGCGCTGTATCGGTGCCACCTCGTCACCCAGGTGCCGGCGGAGGTCACCTGCTTCACCCACCGCCGCCATAACCGGAAGTCCGATCGCATCACTCCGGCCGGCAAACTCAGGTTCATCTGCGTCCCCGCCAGCGTTTATGCCAAGCCCGAGGAACAGTTGATCGCGCCCCCGGAGCAGGCGCTCTGTGATTTTGCCTGGCTGCACCTTCGTGACGGCATCGATCCGCAGTCCCTGGTTACATTTCGTAACCTGGATAGTCTGAGCCGCCGGCGATTGAATAAAGCCCTGCGACGTTATCCGGAGAAAGTCCGGAGCGCGGTCGGCAGAATCGCCGGAACTGCAGCAGGCGCCGATTCTCACCGATAACGTTCGTCGTCATCAACGCAGTTGTGCTCGGCGGCGCAGACGGCAGCCAACACCTGCATTCCGCATCTTGCATTCCCCATTCTCCATTTGAAGGTCCCGTTGGCCGAGCAGCCCAGGCAGTGGTCCGCAAAACCTCGCAGGTGAGTGCGACTCTCACACGGGACTCCATTTTTTCCGAGCATAGGTGTTGAGAGATACACGCCGGTCTTCCAAACCGGCATACAGGGCGCAATACCCTGATGCTCGACCATTTCCTTTTCCCCAGTTGAACTTGATGTGCCGGCAGAGACCTCGCACGGTCGAAGTAATGGCCGGATGCCGGGTTCAGTGCGCTGGGGAGTTTATCAGAGCGTAGCCTAAAAGTGAGGCGCCTGCTTCGGGAGCAGGAGCAAACGGGGGTAGTACCCGTCGCTCTGACCATTTTACGCGACGCGAACACCGGTGCCGGCCAGGACCCTCACAGGCCTGACTGCGGCGGTTCAACTCCGCCTTCGTGTCGCGATTGGGTTGCAAACTTTGACAGTGAAGTCCCGGCTCTTAACCGGCGAGAACTCGGTGCGAATCCGAGGCAACCCACCATTTCATGCCGGCGTGGCTCAGCAGCGACAGCAGCAGTTTCGTAAACTGCCGGGCGATTCGCCCCCCGGGAGTGCGAGTCTCCCCGCCGGCCCCATTTCATGCTCCCGTAGCTCAAACTATCAGAGCGGGCGGCTTCGAACCGCCAGGTTGCAGGTGAGATTCCTGCCGGGAGTACCATTTTGCCGCGTTAGCCCAACTACCAGAGGCGCTCCGCTCAGAACGGAGAGGTTGGGGGTGGAACTCCCTCACGCGGCACCACTTTGCCCCCGTAGCCCAAGGCAGAGGCGGCGGGCTTAAACCCCGTTCAGTGTCGGTGCAAATCCGACCGGGAGCACCATCCGCGTGTAGCCCAAACAGCAGAGGCGTCCCGCTCAAGACGGGAAGGTTGCAGGCGCGACTCCTGCCACGCGGACCATTCTTGGAATGCCAACCGGGCAAGCGAACCGGGCCTGTTTGCTAAACAGTGCGTGCCTTCGGGCAAGTGGCGCAAGTCCACGGCATTCCGCCATTCTCGGCGCGCGTAGCTCAAAGAGAGCAGGCGGCTTTATAACCTGCATCGCACTAGATGAATGCCTGGATCCGGCGTGTTACCGGACGCGCATACCATTTCGAACCCCTGAACGCGAAGCAGCTCGAGCGGCCCAGCCCTTTCCTTCCTGAACTACGGTTTTTGAAAGCGCTGGGTGTGAGTTGGTGGAAGAGACCAGCCAGGGGTTCGTCACTTTCAAATGAATTGCTGCCGGGTGGAAGTCGAATAGCTATTTTTCTGAAGCAATATCGAATCGGCTGCATGACCGAAGGCTGCGCATTTTGTCAGCGGAAAGTGCCCACGC